>MDTG01320022.1_pt1 | contig 17597 bp, 25 predicted proteins | sample 811421 | NCBI WGS metagenome assembly MDTG01 (sample SAMN05326645, study PRJNA326480) | marine metagenome | isolation source: seawater | place: Pacific Ocean: South East | collected 2011
CAGCTTGCGCGGCGAGCAGGCCGACGTGGTTGGCCCAGGGGTTCTGAATGCGCAGGAGGCCGAGTTCGCGCTCGGTGCGCTCGGTCTGACGGGCTCTCAGGCTCGCGGACTGATGAAGCGTGCGGACCACCACCTCATGGCAGTTCCCTTCAGTGCCCGCTCGGTTGTCCCTGAGGCGCAGGCGAAGATGGCCTTTGCTCGCCGAGCTGCTGTCGTCACACCAAACGACATTGCACCGCTTCGCGTTGACCTGATCAAGGAAGCTACGGTCATTGTCGACAAGGAGACCGTGGACTCAATCCTCAGCCTGCAGTTCATGACGCCAGACAACGTCGGAACCTACGTGGACTACATCCCTGAGATCGAAAAGACCCTCAACAAGGTCGCGGAAGTGCTGGTCGCCGCCCGCTTGGGGATGGATGATGTCAAGGAGAGCGCAGCCAAGAACGCCATGAGCCAGCTCGGCGCGGTCTTGGGCGGACTGACCAACCTTCGCGACAAGGTGCGCAACTGATGGTCTTTGAGAGCTTCTTCGACGAGCTGGAGAAAATCGCGGCGAACCTTCCCGTGAAGGGTGCGCGCGGCAAGAAAGACCCTGATGGGGTGGCAAGAACCATCCCGGTAACGCCTCTCCGAGAAAAGAACCCCGCGCTGCTCAAGCTCCGTCGTCGGGGAGCGCTTCGCATGCGGAAGAACCCTAAAATACCGCGGGGCATTGTGTAGCATGAGCAAAAGGCTGTCGGTCATCGACGGGAAGGCCGGCGTCTTCCCTCACAAGAAGTTCATCCTGTTCTTGATCTCCAAGGGCCGGTCACACTTCGAGGTTTGCGCGTACTGCAACGACCGACACATGCCAGCACCTTCGGAGAAAGACTTCAACACGCTGGCCGAAGAAGTCGGGGAGTTCCCCAAGGGCTGGAAAGCGGAGCTCAAAGGCTCCGGCGCCCGCTTCAAGAAGTGGCTCTCAAAGCTTGGGCTTATGGAGGCTTGGCAAGGCGGTCAGGATTTCGAAGACGCGGACATGTTCGCCTACAAGATCTCGGCTCGACAGGACTTCGAGGCGCTGTACCTCACGCGAGGGGACTTGAAACAGGCCCGCGAGGAACTGCTCATCAAGTACTCGCCCCACTTCATTCCCTCGACTGAGGCGATGGAGCTCTACGTCGAGTACTTCTGGAACCTGGGCGCGCTTAACTACAAGCAGATCTACGAGTACATCGAGCAGAACCAAAACGCGGGTGCGCGGCACCTCACCAGCGCGGTCGATGGGGACATTGTCGGCACTTACGCACGCCTGGGGCTTCGACAGAAGATCCAGGAAGAAGAGTTCTACGACAACCTCATCGCCTTTGCCAACCAGCAGCTGCTCATTGTCCGCGCCTCCCGGCCTGGCGACTTGAACGGCTCGCACCTGATGGGCGTATCAGCCTTGTCTCGACAGGCTATGGATGCGATAAACAACCGCCGAGACCTGCACGCATCCTCTGCGCCAACCATCGACCTTATCCAGAAGAAAGCAGCAAACTTTTTCCAGGTAAAGATTACCGAGAGAGCAGAGATCGTCAGCATCGACGACCTCGACAACCCAGAAATAGAGAGTGGAGAGAGCAATGTCCGAAAGCTCAAGAACAGAGGGTAGCAGCCCCGTAGCGTTGGTGTTCGACCACCGGTCCTTCGACAGATTCGACGTTGAAGTCGCGGACAAGGGAAACGACATCGTCTACCATTTCTGGCCTCCGGGCAGTGCCGGAGACTTCCCCAACGCATTTGCCAAGCACCTCGAGGACGCCTTTAAGTCCATCCTCCCGGAGACCGCGGATGTCCGGGCGGCCTTTACCTCAAAGGAGGAGGCCGAGGTGCTCTCGAAGTTCGGGGATGTAGACTCCCCGCCGGTGCCGTCGTACTATGTCAAGGTCATCGGGTGGGCAGATAACCCTATGGCAGACAAGTTTCTCAAGCAAAAAGTCTTCGAGCACCTGAGCGCGTTACTGCTCAAGAGCTCTACAGATTAGGAGATCTCTCATGATCTTGGCCACCACGGTAAATGATGGGACCACTGGTCTCATCAAGAAGTTCAAAGGCACGACGGTCGGCACAGGGACCGCAGATACCAACAGCGCCGGCGTAAAGTCTTTCACCAGCGTCGAGGTTGTGGGGTCAGACGGCTTGGGCGTGACGATCGGGGACTACTTGCACATCTACGGTGTGGGTGTGTTTCTTGTGACGGCTACTCCGTCAGCGTCCGCGAAGACGCTGACGGTCTCGACATACATCGTCCCGAGCGTCACCGGCAAGACCTACGAGATCCTCCGTGGCGGCCTATCGCCAGCACAGCTGGTCGACATCCAGGCAACCTCTGCGGGTGGGCACGTCATCATCCACGACCCATATGCGCCCCTTAAGGACAAGGGCTTCTTGTGCAATGAAGCCGTTGTGTCAGGTATCGGTACCTCCTACTCGCTCGCAAAGAAGGTCACCCTCAACTGGACCGGCACCAGCCTGACCGTCGATCCAGGGGCCAGTGAGCCGCCTGACCAGGTCAAGGTCTCGCACATCGAGCTGTCGTTCACCGGCGCCGGGAGCGTCACGGGGGCGGACTTCACCCTCACGTGGGACGCTGCTGGTGACCACGTTGCGCTGGGTCCAACCCCAACGACTGTGACGCCGTTCACTGCTCTGTCGGCTGGAGGCGTTGCTTCTCTGAGCGCGAGCTTCGGAGAACAGATCTTGGACTTCACGAACGCAGTCGCGGTCTCAGGAAAGAAGCTCTACCTTCACATCAAGCTGACCGGTTCCGGTGCGGATCTGGCAACGGCGCGGCTGTACTGGTTCGTATAGCAAGGGGCGAACTGTGACTATATTCCAAGTTGGTGCGCCCGGTCTGTCTGACCGAACCTCTCCCGCCCAACCACCGGCCACCACTTTTGAGCAGGTCAGCGCTGGTGGCTCGCCTACGGCCAAGACGTTCTCCGCGTTTACGGACCCAGGGAACCAGATCAAGAGCTACTCGGCTGTCATCAAGAACACGGTCGGCTCTACGTCCATAAGCGGGTCTGGTCTCGGTGCTTATACGTTTAGCAGCGCCTCTGACGGCGACTCCTTTACGCTGGAGCTGCACGCCCTGGACGGTGCAGGCAAGACCGTTGCCACAGCAAACCACTGCGTTGACGTTGCGGCAGCTGGTGGCGGCGGATTCACCGACGGTGACCTGCACAACATCACGCTCAAGACCGTCGACCTGACGGACGGTACCTGGACACTACATGACCCCGACTCGCTGATTAAGAGCGTCACCTTTGCCAGCGGCCGCAATGTGATCACGGGTAACGCCCTCAGCTCCGGGTCAAACGCGGACTTGAACTGGAAAAACTCCGGAAACAGAAACGCGCCCCGGTGGTACAAAAACGCCACCATCGGAAGCAACAACGTCAACCGCGGCCACTTTACCGTCGGCACGTACTTCCTCGATTTTGACTCAACGCGAGAGCTGAACTGCGACATTGTGGTCGGCCTCTCTCGCGATGCTGACGCCGGGAACGCGGCGAACCTTTCTCTCGGCGGCGCATTCGGCCAGGTCGCAAGCAACTCCGTGAATGCGTCCTACGGGGTCTACGCCTACTCTGGGGCAACAAGCCTCTCAACGGGCGGTCCTGATCACGGCCTTATCAGTTTCTTGCACGGCGGAAATCGCATCGGCGGTGGTGTGGCTACGCTGATCGAGGAGTCGGGCGGCTACGACGCCAGCAACAACGCGGGTATCAGCCGGACCAGCAACAACCAAGTAACTTCAGGCGGACAGCCGCTGCAGCTCGTCGTTGGGATCGGCCTTCGACTGGACGGCACTGCCTGGACCGACGGACACCAAGTTAAAATCGGCGTCAAATACCTATTGATGAGGCCTGACATCTCATGAGAGTAGACCAACCCTCCGTGAGGGAACTGACCGTCGCCTCGGAAGACACGCTCGGCACTTCTTTTGAGGTGTCGGGGATCATGGTACCCGTCCTGATTTCCCAGACCGAAGTCAGCGCACTGCTGGCGTCTTACGATGCGAGCGACGCGAGCTCTCCTTCAGAGGCCGATGCTCGCGTCATCGCCCGACTCGTCTTGGATGCGCTGAAGTCCTACAACGATGGGTAGAGGCGCTGGCCACACAACCACGCACAGGAGAGCACATGCTTTCGACAGACATTAGCGCAGAGCAGATCCTCAAGAGCATCAAGGCCGCAGGCCATGTGACCTTCGAGGACCGGACCGCCTACGACTTGAACATCTTCGGCATTCGCTCCAACGACAACACGGCCAACATCTTCAACGACCTTGTCGGATGCGCATACCGGGATGAGAACTTTGTCTGGCACTGCGAGACCTGGCGGGCCACCACGGACCCAGGGATCTACTGGCTGGAGAACCCGGGCAGGACAAGCGGCACCGCCATCCTCATTCCGGGCCAGTACCGTGGCGTCTACAAGCTCGACCTCCACTCCGGGAAGTACTTGGCGCTGTGCCAGCGAGCTGGTGACGTGCGTGTGTGGCGGGACGGAAACCGCAACGCCAAGCATGACCCAGACAAGAGCCAGGTCTACACCGACGCCCGCGGCATCAACATCCACCACGCCTCCTACACCGGGACTTCTACGCAGGTCAACAAGTGGTCGGCGGGCTGCCAAGTGATCGCCAACATCAACGACTTCAACCGGCTGATCGCCCTGGCCAACCTCCAGGTCCAGACGCACCCGACCTGGACGAAGTTCAGCTACACGCTGATCACCGAAGACGACCTCATTCAGTAGATCGTGCCGATGGTCGCGTTCCCTTCCACTTGGCCTGCTGCGCCTTGAGCTCCTCCATGTCGGTAAGCTTTCTGCGCACGTACCATGACAAGACGATCTTCCCCTGTACTGGCACTTCGATTCCAGTGGAGAGGTAGTACGAGGTGCCGGGAGGGAGCTGCTCGTAGCGGCAGCTAATCTGCGCACCCTTTAGCTGCTTGCGGAGCCACTGCTGTGCGTAGCGGCGAAGCTGCTTGTCGGTCTTGTCTCCTGGATTGGGCTCAATGACCGGCATGTGGACAGAGAACACGTCGTCGTCTTTGTCCTTGTAGCTTTCGCGTAAGACGCGTCCTCCGCTAACCTTGTATAGAGTAAGAACCAGAGGATCTGTGTCGATGTCTGCTGAGGTAATCACTTCCGCTCCTGAACAAGTCTGTATCACTCCGTACGAGTTTACTGAGTTTGCCATCCAGCACAAAGGCAAGCCGATCTCTTTGTCTCGCCGTCCCTGGCTGGCCGACGTCTACAACTCTCCTGTGAGCTACAGGGCCTCCGACACCCTTCGACGGAAGGTCCTGCTGATCTTCGGGCGTCAGTGCGAGAAGTCGACCACGATCGGAAACACCTTCATCTCCATGGCCAACCTGGTCCCTTACCTCCGGCTGCTGTACATCACCGCGTCCAACACGCAGATGAGAGAGTTCTCTGACGAGCGACTGCGAGCGGTTATCGCAGACTCGCCGACACTCAAGCAGCTGACCGGGCACGAGATCCGAGGTGGACGAGAGACACAGAACGTCCAGACCAAGCGCTTCCTCAACCAGTCCAAGATGGTCCTCCGATCTGTCTACCGGAACGCGGACCGTGTTCGAGGCATCTCTGCAGACGTGCTGGGCGTCGACGAGCTCCAGGACATCCTCACAGACAACCTGCCCGTCATCGAGGAGACGCTGTTCCACTGTGAGCAACCTCAAGGGCCGGTGTCGATCTACGCGGGAACGCCGAAGACCTTTGACAACCCGCTCGAGTACTACTGGCGCAAGTACAGCTCCCGCAACGAGTGGATGACCAAGTGTGAGAGCTGCAACTACTGGAACATGATCGAGGAGGAGTGCATCACACCAACCGGCCTGGCGTGCCGCAAGTGTGGGAAGCCCATCAACCCCGCGGATGGCAAGGCGCAGTGGGTTCGCTGGGGCGCTGCGGACTCTGAGTGGGAGGGCTTCCGTCTTCCTCAGCCCGTTGTTCCTTACGCTTACTACGACCGCCCAGAGATGTTTGCGCTGAAGTGGAAGGGCCTGCTGGCCAAGCAGAAGCGCTACCCGCGGCCTCGCTTCTACAACGAGGTCATGGCCCGCTCCTACGATGCAGGCACCAAGCCCGTCACGGAGGAGGAGCTCCGCGCGTGCTGCGACCCGTCTTTCCACTTCATCACCGATCCCTACACGCACAGACCGGACGGATCCATCGTCTGGGCTGGGGTCGACTGGGGCAGCGGTGAGAAGTCGTACACCGTGCTCTCCCTGTGGAAGTACACCACAGGCGGTGCCTTCACCTGCATCTATGCAAAAAAATATGAAGGCCTTGAGTCTGACCCGGACCACTCCATCCAGGACATCATCAAGATCTGTCGCATCCAGAAAGTGCGTCGGATTGGGGCGGACTGGGGCTTTGGCTTCTACAGCAACGACGTGCTCAAGAAGGCCTTCGGGCTGAAGAAGGTGGTCCTCTACCAGCACGCAGGGAACCAGAAAGAGAAGGTCTCCTGGGACAAGAGCGCCGGGAAGTTCACCACGCATCGCTCGCGTGTGCTCCAGGACGTGTTCACTCTCATCAAGCGAAAGCAGATCCGGCTGCCCGTATGGGGTGAGTCAGAGTCCTTCTGCGCGGACATCCTCGCGGTCTACTCCGAGTACTCCGAGCATCGCCGTCAGCTCGTCTTCAACCACCCGGTGTCTTCCCCAGACGACTTCCCCCACACCGCGTGCTACGCATTGCTGGTCAGCCAGCTGGATAAGAGGCGCCCAGACCTTCAGTCCCCAGGCATGAGGCTGGTGTAGAAAAAAAGAACCTGCCGCAGCAACCCTCCGAAGAGAGTCGCTGCGGTTCGTTGTTTCTACTCCAAGGAAGACGCCTTCTTTCGCGCCTCCTCCTCCAGCGCCCACCACGCGTGGAAGCGCTCGGTGCCCTCAGCACCGGACCACGCCCAGCGCACCCAGTCGGCGCACCCCTCTGGGATGCTGGCGTCGGCGCGCTTCTTAGCAGCGCGGGCGACGGTGCGGGCGGCTGCAGCCGCAGCGCGTCGGCTGGGCTGGGGGCTGCGGAGCGCGGCGGTCATTTCGTTAATAGTACCCATTCTCTCTCTCCTATTGAAGGTTCCGCCGACATGGCGTATTTCCCTTCAACATTCTTATGCCTATAAAAAGACTCAGTTTTTTACTTTTAGAGTAAAAAAGAACCCGCGCAGCGACCCTCCGGAGAGGGCCACTGCGGAGGGCTACTCGAACGAGACCCAGTGGGTCCCGGGGCCGTACTTCTTACAGCCCTCCAATGCCCACAGAAAGGCCAGCCGCAGCGGCAGCCAGCCTCCGTGTCCACTGGCGGAACCGATCCGCCAGTGGACATGCGCCTCGGGGGCGCTCACTCCCCCTCCATCAGGCCGGCGAGGAAGCTCGGCAACAGCAACAGCAGGAGGAGGGTGAGGATGCCTCGCGAGGAGGAACCCTTTTCCTCCTCAGCCTCGGCCGAGCTGCGACCAGAGCGGACCGCCTCAAGACGCTCCGCCGCGGCACGGCGGTCCTCCGCCGCGTGGAGGGCGGCCAAGAACCACCCCACGGGCTTGAGGAACACGAGGCCGATGCGGAGCACCAGCGCGGCCAACACAATAGTCAGCTCGATCATCATCTTCTGCATGTCTTTCTCCTGTTTTGGACTTCAGCCCTGTCGCGACATGCAACAGGGCTCTCTCTCTCAGTTCTGTGCCTCTCCAACTGCGCGCAGCTTCTCGGCTGCGCGCTCGACTGCCCCCGTGTTGGCCGCGTAGAAGGCCTCCACGGCGGGGTTGCCCGGCCGACACGTGCCAGCCAGGATCGCGGAGGCGAACGCCTCCACCTCGGCCTCCGAGGAGGCCAGGCTTTCACGCTCAGCCTCCTCGGACAGCCGGCGCCAGATCAGCGCCAGAATACCCACCGCCTGTTTAAACAGGTTCATGCCTTCTCCTTGATGGGGTCATTTCCCATCAATACTCTTATGGTACAAACAACGTCCTTTTTTTCACGTTGAGGGCAAAATAAGACGAGGCCCACGCGATCCCCATATGGGGACCACGCGGGCCTCTCACCGAAGCGTCACCGGGGGCGGTTAGTACCCGCCCCCGGTGAGGGAGAGATCCGGCTGACCAGCCGGAGAAACCTCCAGCTGGTTGCCACCCAGGTGGCGGACGGCGTAGTACACGCCGGCCACCACGAGGAAGACGACGCCCACAACGAGCGCCACCTTGATCAAGGTGGACATGGTGCCTCGGCCGCGCGTCGGACGACCGACCGACCCATTTCGCAGGAAGCCGAGGCCTCCTGCGAGCAGGGCCATGCGCTTCTGGCGCTGGCTCTGGCTAAACGCCATCTGGCGCTGATGGCTGCGAACAGCCATCTCCGCCTTATCGGCGGCAGCGGCGGAGCTCATCATGAGCTCCTCCAGGTGGCGCTCCTGTGCCCAGCCGGGCACGAAGAAGTCCGCCGCCTGGTCAATCAGGCCGCCAGCAGCCTTGGCGTTGTTGGACGCCTCGGCCGCAACAGTCAGGAGCTCTCCTGCCTGGCTGTTGAGGTCCCTGAGCCCGTTGCTCAGGGACAGGATGAATCCACCGGACTGGGTCCGGTGGGTCCGGGTGGCGAGGAGCTCCTTGAACTGCTCCTCGCTAAACTGCACTGGGGCCGGCCCCGGTGCGCTCGCTGCTGCTGTGCTCATAGCACGTCTCCTGTACGGAGTTGTAGATGCTCGTTCCCCATGCACAACGCATGGGGCCGGTTGCCTCCATCTCTCTTATACAAAGAAGTACGTGCGTTTTTCACCCGTTGGCTATGTGGTGCGGTCCTCGATGTAGCGAAGTACGAATGCGTCCAGCGCAGAGGGCTTGAGGTCCAGCCGGCGGCGCAGGGCGGCTGCATCTGCCTTGGGGAGGTTCGTCTTCACCTTGGCCGAGACATAGATCATCCCCAGGAAGCGGTTCTTGGCGCGGATCAGCCGGTCGTGCAGAACACCCAGCCCCTTCTCTGGGAAGTCTGGTTTCTCCTCCACGAAGACCACCATGCGGTTTACGGTCTCCATCATGGGCGACCAGGCCTTCGTCCCGCGCAGGTAGCAGAGCTTCTTGACATCGTCTTCGCCCAGGCCCATGAGAACATCCGCAAGCTCCGAGATGGTTCTCGTTTCCCAGGAGACGCGCGAGAGCAGGTCGACAGAGCGCTGGTGCAGCAGCAAGACTTCCATGTCTGTCATCGGCGGCCGCTTTGCCCCAAAGCCCATGCCCAACTTAACGATCTCCATGCTCTGCTCGAGCACTTGGACGCGGCGGATGACCTCTCGGAGCTCATCTCTTGTGGCAATCGTCCCGCGCTCGTTCGAATCGTATAGAGACTCGATGTCCTCACGGGGTATATAGACCTTACCGCGATCCAGGGTCTTACGGAGCTTTCCATCGACGAGATAATTTGTTATCTGTCTAACTGTCACTCCAAGGATGTTCGAGGCCTCTTTCTTGGTGTAGAATCCTTCCATCTCGTTCTCCGGTAGGAATATGGATCTCGTAAAACTCGCTGACTCGTTCAAGCGCCAGAACTCTTCTGAGCACCTGCAGCTCCTGGCGAAGCGCGCTGTAGGACGGTTTGTCTCTAAGGAGTCCAGTAACCTGACCCAAGCAGTCACGGAATCTGTGCAGGGAGAAGGCCTCAACAAGGACCAGCTCCGCAGGGTCTCAGAAATGGCCAACCAAGCGGCCTGGAAGGAGACGTTCTCGGAGGATCGTCAGGTCCACTTCGAGCCGGCGAACCAGGACGCTGTGATCGAGAGCTTTTCCGAGAAGGCGCCCGAAGCCGCACCCGTGAACGCGGACTACCTCATGGAGCCGCCGAAGGATGACGTGGGAGCGGTTGACCTCCACGAAGCCTTCGGCGTGTCGGCGGCGGACGAGTCTCCCTACCCATCGGTGAACCCGGTGCGCTCTCAGCAGGAAGGCGTGGAGAAAGCAGCGGCCGCTCGAGGCTTGACGCAGCACGCACTTAGGACAGCAGAACGAGAGCTGCCTGAAGCCGTCGAGGACTTCTACCGTCAGGTCAAGCAGGCGCACTTGATGGAAGGCCATGCATTGACCAAGATCGCCAAAGCGGTCGCACGTGTGACCGGACCCGAGTTCTCCAAGCGCGTGATGACCGCGGCAACGAAACGCCTGGTCAAGGGTGAAGGCGTCCGCCCGTCTCGCGCGAAAGAGAAGCTGGCTTCCGTGGAGGACGTGATCGTGAACACCGACCATAGCCTTCTCCACAGTGCGGTTCGCCTGGAGAAGCTCGCACGCTCCGTCGCACACGCCCGGCAGCAGAGCCGTGACACGGAGCACGCCTACAGCCATGCGGTTCGTTCCCTGAAGCAGACGGCACGCTAAGTGGCTGGAGCCCTTATCGGACGCGGTCTCCTTTCTCTTGGGCAAGGCATTAGTCGTGCCGCCAAGGGCACGGGACAGCTGTTCGTGGATGCTGCCAAAGCGGACAAGGGTCTGTTTGGTAAGGGCATGACCCTGATGGGTGCCGGGTCCATCCTTGGTGCTGTTCCGTTTGTCGGCGCAGGACTCCGGAGCACCGTCCCGGGCGCGTCATTTATCGCCCCGAGCTTGACGGGCCGGGAGGAGTCCGGCGAAACCTCCAGGTACTTGCAGAGCAGGGACCTTGCAGCGCAGGCCGGCGTCAACCGAAATCCTCTACCGCCCGTTACTTCTCGACCACTTCGAGGGCTCCCGATGAAGAAAGACCGCTATGGAAACCCTGTCGAGCAGGTCAAGGCCGCGCACGAGATGCGACAGAAGCTCGCTGGTGTCAAGATCGACCTCTCTCCCGCGCAGATGCTCCTTTACGGAGCAGGTGCTTTAGGAGCTCACCAGATCACCAGCCACTTCTTGGGCAACGCGCTCAACAAGATGGAGAACAGCAGACGAAACGTCTCGCGACAGTCTGGGGAAAAGAAGACCCTCGGTATTCTGGCGCGCGTCAACCCTGAGGTCGAAGAAGACCCCCGGACACGAGCCAAGGCTCGTACTCTCTATGGGATTGTCCACCGCAACGCTCCCTTCATTGCCAAGGAGCCTGTCGTTGCGGCCTCGGTAATCAATACCATGCTCAACTCTCCGACAGACCTCCCAACCCCGGACCAGTTCCAGATGGCGGCGAAGCTGCAGAAGGACACCGAGGGGTCCCGAGAGCGCCGGCCGTTCCAAGGGGGCTCCTCCGAGGGCAACGAGCTGAACGCCCAGGCACTTGCCGCAATGGTCGCAGGGGCTTGAGATGGACAAGATTATCCAGTTCCAGACGCAAAACAGTGTCGGGCAGCACTTCGCAGAAGCGCTGGACATCTCGCGGCGCAGCGGTGGCGGCTTCGAGAAGATTGCGGGCGAGCTCCACCCCGGGCTGAAGAAGTTCATCTCCTCGATCCGACCGGACCCGCGGTATCAGTACGTGCTGATGACCCCGATGGGGGCGTACGAGTACTGGGGGATGAACGTCAACGGAGATGTCTTCCCTGAGATCTCGCTGAGCTATGAGCCTGGCTGTGATGATCCCATCGCCATTGCCCGTAAGCTCGAGGAGCGCTTCCTCAAGCCCTTCGGAAAGAGTCTACCGATGCTTCCGTCGCGGCCGTTCGGTCACAAGACCTTCATGGATGCGCTTCGGTACCGCCACCACGTCAACAAGAACCCGGAGATTGCCTACGGCGACATCGTGTGCGTGGTCTACAACGACGCCATGAAGCGTGTCGAGCTGGTCTCGCGGCACGACCGCGAGAAAGCCAAGCGCGTCGGGGCAGACGACATCATCCGCGACCTGGATGAAGGGAAGCCTCGTCAGATCAGCATGGGCTGCAAGGTGCCGTTCGATGTCTGCACCGTGTGCGGTAAGATCTCCCGCACCTCGATGGACTACTGCTCTTGCCTCAAAAACTCTATGGGCTCTGTGCGCCCTGACGGGAAGATCGTCGGCGCCGTGAACTTCTTTCCGCGCTTCTTCGACTTGTCCGACGTGTTCATCCCCGCCGCGAAAGAGTCCGGGGTGATCATGAAGGTCGCGTCGGACCAGCGTCGGTTCCTCGACCAGCTCGACAAGGCTGCCACGGTAAAGACTTCGACCATCCAGAAGCGCTTCCTGCCCAACGCCGCCTCTGAGTCGGTCATCCGCCAGCTGAGCCAGCGCGAGCGTCCGCTACCGCTGAGCCTTCTCCGGCGCTTCCCGATCGGCAAGCTCATGTCTACCGCGGGGATGTCCGGTGTTGTCATGAGCCCGCCTGAGTTCCAGTACGGGATGCTCCGAGCGATGGGCCGGCCGAGTCTCGCCGACCGTTTGCACGGATCGGGGCAGGTCTTCGCGCCGCGGCCACGGCCTGCCATGGCAAAAATAATCATTATGTCTCGCGGCGACTTCTCGCCCGACATTGCCCGAGCCATTTCGTCGATCCTTCCCCACAGATCCGGGTTTAACCCACACCTGCGAAGTAGAATCTTAGCCATGAGGGCGACGCCAGCGCCACGTGTGCCGCAAATTTCCCATGTACACGGCGACCCTGTACTGGATAAAGTTGCTTCACTATATACACAGTACCGTGAGTCCGTTAAGTCTTTACCGAATGAGCTATCCGCAGTAGTAGAAGAGCACCCAGAGTTTTACCAAGATCACTTCTTCGGCGACACCATCTCAAGCTCCATGTCCAAGCTGGCACAGAAAAAATCACCTGGAGTCGGAATCTCAGGCGCCTTCTACATGTGGAACGCGTACAATGAGGACGTCCGTGATCTACCGGTAGGCTGGGAAACTTCACCATACTCACTGTCCTCGTCCCTTCTGGGACCTGCTTAGAGAGAGAATCATCATGGATATGAATCAGCTGCTGGATACGCTCTACAGCGACGCTTTGGATGACACGACCATCGAGAAGACTGCGGAAGCAGTGTTCACCGGCGCCATCCACCGAGACGCCGGCGACAACCCCTTCGACGACATGAGCATGGACGAGCTGCTCAAGCTCGCCCAGGACCTCAACGAGGATCCGGAGCCGGTCGACGCAAGCCCGGACGACGCCGAGCTCAACAAGACGGCCGCCGCAATGTTCGGCGGCCAGCTGATGGCACATGCTGTCGTCCACGAGCTGGGCCTCATCAAAGAAGCTGTCGCCAACGGGGCCTGCCGCGTCTGCAAGTCCAACGCACTGGACCTGGAAGGCTCTTCGGTCTGCAGCGTCTGCCTGGGGGGCTGATCAATGTCGGGAACACTCAATGACATGATCATCTCGGCCATCAACGGCGCGGAGGAGGACGAAGGTCTCTCCAGTGGCAGCCTAGCCCCGGTGTTCGAGAAGACCGCTTCTGCACCTCGCGTCGACGAGAACGAGATCGAGAAGATCGCGTCTGCACTCGAGTGGTTCGGAACCACCGGTGTCCGGTCGTTCGTCGAGCTGGACAAGCGCGCTTCTGCACCCGACCTGGCTGGAATCCAGAGCCTGCTGGAGCAGGGAGATGTCTCCTTGACCCAGGCCGTGGCCACGACCCACCCGACGCTGCCGTCCTCGGCACGCGCGGAGATCGTCGAGGCGCTGTCGGAGAAGACGGCCAAGGCTTCCTACGGCAAGTCGGCTGGCAAGTCCTACAAGAGTAGCCCCGCCGGCGAGCAGCCCACTGCTTGCGACGACGACATGACGCACCACCCGTCGCTGTCGTCCAACGAGGCTGCCATCAACTACACGAAGGCAGAGAAGTCCAAGCGCTCCTCGGGTTCGCTCAATCGGATCCTGGACGCCAAGCCGTTCGCCGACCCCGGACTCAAGAAGAACCTCAACGCTGCTCGCAAGGGCGGCATTGATCCCAACATCCACGCAAAGACCGCGTCTGAGAAGGCTCGCGTCAAGTCGCTGGTGAAGAGCGCTCTCGCGAAGAAGATTGCCGCTCAGGTACAGGGGTAAACCAATGAACAAGTCAGCTTCCGCAGAAGTCAACGATACGCTGATCAAGGCCGCCTCTGCCCTCCGGGCACAGCAGTCCGAGATTGCCTATCTGCGAGAGACCTTAGCGCAGAAAGAGCGAGAGCAGAGAGCAGAGAAGATTGCCAGCCATGCCGTTGACCGCGGGATCATGGAGGCAGACGAGGCGAGTGAGTACGCCCAAGGCCTTGCCGACGGCGACGAGAACCTGGACATGGTCGAGAACTTCATCAGCCGAACTGTTGCGGGTGTCCCGCTGAGTTCTTCTTTGCAGAAATCTGCATCCGTGTCAGGCGCATCTGGTGAAGATGTTCTGACCAACTTCCTCCTCACAAGCGATTTTTAGGAGCACTAAAATGGCGCTTAACATTCTCAGCTCTTTGAACGAGATCTACCGCCGTGACGTCGCTGTCGACTCGGTCGACCTGGTCACCCCCACCCACGCAGACTGCCTTATCGCTGGCGAGTGGGTTGTCCTCGACGCTAACGGTGCCGCCGATATCGACGCCCGGGCGAAGGGAAAGTCGCTGTCCTACCAGGTCTTCACCGAGAAGGGTGATTACTCTGCGCAGGCACTGAGCAAGGTCACCATCCTGAACAGCTTCGACTACATCGCCGAAACTGATTGGTACGACGGTAACCCTGCCGCAGGAGACTTCCTTGTCGTTGATTCCAACGGCAAGCTGGCCACTCTCACCGCAGCGCAGAGCCCTCTCGAGGTGTGCGTCGCTATCGCGCTCGCTGCGCCCTCCGGTGGCATGCTGAAGTTCCAGCGCATCTCTCCGATGCAGTCCAACTGATCCACCCCTTTAGGAGATTAATACAATGGCTGATACCAGCGCATTAAACCAGATTTTCTCTGCCCATCTGGACTCCCCGGGTGGCAAGGAGAAGCTTGCCCAGGTTGCACAGGCGTACGTCCGTGACAAGCTGCGCGAGAACTCGTTCGCTCGCAAGATCCTGCCCCCGCAGGTCGTGACCAAGGCTGACCTTCAGGTCTCCGTCAACCACGACACCATGGTCTACATCGACGAGATCGAGCCCAACAGCAAGGCCGTCTCGATGACCTTCCGTGGCCAGCCCAGCGCTCGCTACATCCAGGGTGAGCGGTACGAAATCGCCATGCACACCATCAGCTCTGAGCGGTTTGAGAAGACCGAGCAGGAGCTCCTGGCCTACCGCATGCCGATCACCAAGATCATCGAGGACAACTCCGTCAAGGACATCCAGGAGATCGAGGACCATCGGTTCATCACCCACTGTCGTGCAGCTGTCGCTCAGACCGGTCTCAAGACCATGGGCGAGCAGGCTACCGCTGACGTGGCTGCCAACGGAGCCAACACCAGCTTCGAGGGTGTCCTCCAGCGCAACGACCTGGTCAAGCTGTTCAAGCTTCTCGACGGTACCCGGCGCCGCTGCGCCAAGGTCCTGATGAACGAGATCAACTGGGACGACTGCCTCACCTGGACCATCGAGGACTTCGGTGACACCGTCCAGGGCAAGGTCGCGGTCGAGGGCTACACCTACGACAAGATCATGGGCCGCATGATCGTCCGCACCGTGAAGACCGACATCCTCCAGCAGGGTGACATCTACGCCTTCACCTCGCCCGAGTTCCTCGGCAAGTTCCTCGTCCTGAACAACACCAAGTTCTACATCGACAAGGTGGCGAACCTGATCATGTTCCAGGCCTACGAGGACATCGGCATCGGCCTGGGCAACATCAGCTCCATCGCCAAGCTGGTTCTCTACAACAAGACCTCCGACAAGTCGATGGTTGCTGAGGAGAACGTCGGTGGCGCTTCCCTCATCGACCAGTCTGCTGGGAACACGGGTACTGCTCTGTCCTCGAACACCACCGGTGTGTTCAACGAGGCCGGCAGCGGCAACACCTACCCCCAGGTCGACCAGTTCTAAGTTGAGGGAACGATGGCCAAGCATCTCGTCAAAAACGCCAGCATGCATCGACTCGTCTGGGCAGGCCGACTCCGGTTCCGCCCGGGCCAGCAGATGTGGCTCAATGATGAGCAGCTTGGCCTTGTCCAGCGACACATCGACAGCGGGGCCTTCATCGTCCTCGCTGTCGCAGGGGCTCCTGTACCAGCCCCTGCACCAGAGCCTGCACCAGAGCCTGCACCGGCCCCTGAGCCGGAGCCTGAGCCGGAGCCTGCGCCGGAGCCGGAGCCTGCGCCGGCCCCTGAGCCGGAGCCTGCACCGGAGCCTGAAGTAGCCTCTGAACCGGCACCGGCCCCTGAGCCGGAGCCCGAGCCCGCACACACGAGCGCCAGCCTCACGGCAATGCGCCTTGCGGAGCTCCGTCCCATTGCAGCGGAGATGGGAATTGGCCACTCGGGAGTCCGTAAAGCGGACTTGGTCGCGGCCATCCTCGACGCGCAGAGTGAGGCGTAATGTCTCTCCGCGGAAAAAAGGCACACACCTACCACGTCTGTGGCGTGCTGCTCTCCCCTGGAGAGAGCGTAAACGTTGCAGAGAGTGAAGTCGGTGAGTGGGAGCAGCAGCTGGCGAAAGCGGGCAAGCTCGCCATCCGTAAAACCTCGCAGCCTGGGATCGTCCAGGTGATCCGTAAGGCCTGATGGGAATCACGGTCGCCAGCACGGATCCGGCTGTCCTTGCTCTTGAGCAGTTCAAGTCCGAGGTCCGCGGGTACATCCGGGACTTCCCCGAGCTCAACCGCCTCATCGTAGGTGAAGAAAGCTCCGACCGGATGATCCAGTATTGCGTTTTCCTCGCCTTGGACGACTACAATACGACGCCCCCGCTTTCGTCGAACACCGTTGCAGATTTCCCCTCCCGGGTGATTTTGCTACAACTCACGCTTGTGCATCTGCTAACCTCGGTGGCAATCCTCAAATCAAGAAACAGATTCGTATATAATGATGGCGGCTTCTCAGTACAGACAGAAGAACAGGACGGAGCCTACTTACAGATGGCCGCGCTGCTCCGATCACAAGTCGACCCGAAGGTTACACGACTCAAGGTTGCTCTCAACATCTCTGGCGGCTACGGAGCCGCACTCCCGTCAGAGTACGCTTGGATAAATAGTTGGTACGGGCTGTCTTGACCCGATACCATCACCCTTCACGGAGAAGAAACAATGAACCCGACTCTTGCTGCCCTCTACGGCACCGGAATGGACAAGGTCGCTCACGACGAGATCTCGGACGATGAGCTCCTGATGGCACTGCTCGAGGAAGAGGAGAAGACCGCTTCCAGCCTTGAGGATCTCGACGACGAGACCCTCGTCGCTCTGTACGAAGAGCTGGATGCTGAGGAGTCCGGAGAGGACACCCTCAACAAGATGGCTTCCTCCGGTGACCTCGAGTACTGGGACATGGCCGGCCGCGTTATGGCTCACGCCTACAGCGACGAGTTCGACAAGGTCGCTGGCGTCGAGGACTCCTACGGCGACTACATCGAGGCTGACTACGTCGACCTCAACGAGCTGGATGCGGACGACCTCTACGAGCTCGCCATGCACAAGGAAGCAGGCATGTTGGGCACTGGCCTGGCAGCACTGGGCGGCGTCACTGCTGCTCGCATGGCTGGTCGCGGAGCACGTCGAGTCGGCGGTGCCATGGG
>MDTG01124912.1_pt1 | contig 17595 bp, 16 predicted proteins | sample 811421 | NCBI WGS metagenome assembly MDTG01 (sample SAMN05326645, study PRJNA326480) | marine metagenome | isolation source: seawater | place: Pacific Ocean: South East | collected 2011
CTTTTTCTAATAAAAAGATAAAGAATCTTTTTGTTTTTTTATTTTTGATAAGTAATGTTCTAAAACCAAATTTTTTAAGTCTAGAATTCAAAGAAGGCGTTGCATAATATCCCCATGCTTTTTTTGCAACATCGTATTCCATACCATCTTTATTTTTAAATGTAATTTGTTCATCATTCTCTAATAGAATTGAACCGAAATCTTTTATATGAAATTTTGAATCATTACCTACTTCAAATTTCCTTGGGTTCCTTTTTAAATACGTTTTCACTTAATTAATAAGCCTTAAATTACTATTAAAAAAACATTCATAACAAAAAAAGATTAAATCCATTTCCAATCTTTAATTAAAAAATTTTCTATAAACCATTTACCATTTTTCCTTTTCCAAATACTTTTATTTCTAAAAGAATCGGCTATTGAAAAAAATGAGCTTTCTTTCATTTTTGTAAATTTACAAAAGCTCATTATATCTCTTTTTGGTAAAGAATCACCTTCTTTTCTCAAAATTTCTAATGCTTTTCTTCTAGATATTCTTTTATTTCTGATTTCTAACGACAAATTATCAAAACTTCTTGTAAAACCAAACTTATACCATTTCATCCAGTGATGAATAGATATAAACTTATCATCAATATCAGCAAAATCATAATACCCTGTCCTTGGCGATGATTTTTTTTTAAAACCTTTTTTTTCTGAAATTTTCTTAATTTTCTTTGGATCCCATTGAAAATAGTAACCCAGGAAAATGGCTCTAGAATTAAATCTGTTTATTTCTTTTTTTGAAGGCCCAAAATATGCTGTTAGACTTTTTTTATCTAATTCATTATCAACCCAATCAATAGCTGTTGTACCATTTGTAACACCGTATGTATTGATCCATGACTCATCAAGTTTATGACCTATATCATTTTTTTTTTTTGACCCGTATTCAAAGGCAGAATTTTCTCCCCAAACTATTAATGGAATTTTAAATCTGCTTGCCATTCTTAGCGGTATATTAAATAAAGCTAAATGCATAGGGATCGCTGTTGATCCAAACTTTCTAAAAGATTTTTTCATAAAGCTAGACTCTATTTTTGGATTAATCTGATAATCTATATGATCGACACCTAAAGAAATTAAATTTTTTAAATTATCTTCTCCTATTTTTGTTCTAGCAGGAGTCTTCCAAGTGACAGCAAGAGGTTTTAGTCCATATTCAAGACACTTTATGGTTTGCCATGTGCTGTCCTTACCACCACTAACTGGGATCACACAGTCATATTCTGAGGACTTTTTTTTAGTTCTCTCTACAATCTTTTTAAAAATTTTTTCTCTGTGAACCCAATCAATATTAAGTTTTTTTTTATGATTATGGCAAGCATTACATATACCATCCCCTTTAATATACAAATTGGGTCGAGTGTCTGGCAAAATACAAGAGTTGCACCATTTTATCATACAAATTCCTCAAGAAAAATTTTTGCATTTATAAAATTAAATAAAAACTTTGACTCACTATTCCTCAGATTTTTTTTTTTCAAAATTTCTGAAATACTTTTCCTTTTTATCAAATCAAATATTGGACTATCTCTTAGCAATTCATCTCTAGTATTTTGATCATTCATATTTAGATAATCCATAATAGGTATATTAAACCCAACTTTTCTTGGGTTATCTAGTATTTCATCGGGAACAATACCTCTGACACTATCTCTTAAAACAGATTTAGCTTTTCCATCTTTTACTAAAAATTCTGTTGGAATTGATTGACACCAATCAAAAAGGGTTTTATCAAGAAACGGAGTTCTATTTTCAACGGAAAAAAACATACTATTTAAATCATCCTCATGAAGAATCACTGGGACACTTTCTTCAAAAAGTTCGTTTGCCATTCGATTTCTTAAAAGTTCCTTTGTAAATTTTTTTTCAGTGAATGGTTCATAAAAAGATTGAACTAGGTAGTTTGAAAATTTTTCTGAATCAAGAAATATATGTTCTCTTGAATCTGGATTATCAACAAAATATTTAGGATCTTTTAAATAAGGATTTCTTACCAATGGTGCTACTTTTTTTTCCCAGTTATCTAAACTACTTTCATATTTCAAAAAATCTGATTTATACATAAAAGCTAAATACGCGTTATGATGATCAAAATATCCACTAAAAAGTTCGTCTGCTCCCGTTCCGCTTATTGAAACCTTAAATCCATTACCTGAGATCACTTTCATAAGAAGCCATTGAGCATAATATGTAATAGTATAAACAGGTGAGTTATGATAGTTTACTAAAATTCTTAAATTGTCTAAAAAGTCGTTTTTTTCAAGAGTAACTTTTGTGTGTTTAAGATTTAAATTTTTAACTGCTAAGTCGATCATATCTAACTCTTCATATCTTTCGTCAGTATTGATAATTGAAAAACCATGCACGTCATAACCAAGCACTTTTTTTGCGATTCCAATTAAAGCATTTGAATCAATACCTCCAGATAAACAGAAAGCAATTGAAACATCAGCTCTTAGTCTTTTTTCAACCGAATTTATCAATTTCTCTTTTGTATTAGAAATGGCTTCATTATATGAAAGATTTTTATTTTCATTAAATTTCGGATTCCAATATCTTTTTTTCTTCAATTTGCCTCTCAAATTAATTATTCCTATACATCCGGGTTCTAGTTGCTTAAGATCAACAAAGAACGAATCCGAAGTTTTATATAAAGACTTATATCCATTAACAAGGTATCTTTTTAAATGAAGATAATTTATTGGTAGTTTTTTACCTAAAAGAGCGAAAATATATTTTATTTCTGACGCATAAAAAATTGATCCATCATCATCCTCAAAATAAAAAAGTGGTTTTTCACCAAACCTATCTCTAGCTAAAAAAAGATTTTCTCTTTTATCAATCCATGCAAAAGCATACATTCCCTCACACCTTTCAAGACAAGATAATCCTTGTGAAGAAAGTAGTTTTGCCAATACCTCAGTATCGCTTTTGCTTTTGAATGAGTGTCCTTCTCGTTCTAACTCAGACCTCAATTCTAAATAATTATAAATTTCACCATTATAAGATAAAATACATTCATCAGATTTAAATGGTTGATTTGATCTTTTATCTATGTCAATTATTGCTAGTCTTGAATGTAAAAAGTAACAGTACGAGCCATTCTTTGTTTTATGTAATGTGAAAGAGGAAAAATCTGGACCCCTTTGTTTCATCAAAGACAAACAATATTCAATTTTTTCTTGTTTTATGGGATTTGTTCCATAGTAACCTGCAATTCCACACATTTTTTAACCTAAAAAATTAATTTTTATTTGGTCGCCAGCCTTAATAGATTTTAGTAATTTTTTTCCAATTATTTTGTTTTTCTGTTCAGGAGATAATCCACCGGATGGTCGTATACAAATCAAATCATTAATAGTTAATTTTTTTCCTTTAGTAAGATCTTTAGCAGCACAAATTGATCGTCTTGATTGTTTTGCAGTAATTTTTTCAATATTAAATATTTTTTTTTCACCACTGCCTAACAAAGTGTTTGCATTCTTAACTCTTTGAACTAATTCTCTAAGCTCATCTGGTTCAGCTGAAAGTTTATGATCTCTAAATTCTGAATAATTTTTCGATAAAGTAAAATGTTTCTCAATTACCCGAGCTCCTAGACCAACAGATAAAACAGCAGCCTCAATTCCAATAGTATGATCTGAATAACCAACTGTAAAACCTAAAGATGACAAAGTTTTTATGGCTGCTAAATTTGCAAACTTTTCTTCCGTTGGGTAGGATGAAACACAATGGAGGAGTACAAGTTCAGGATGTATTTTAAATTTTTTACAGATTCTTTTTATTTTTTCTACAATATAAGTTATTTCATCCATACTGGTCATGCCAGTTGATAATATTATTGGTTTTTTTTTTTTTACTATACATTCTATTAATTGAAAATAATTGTTATCACCTGAGGCTATTTTGAAAGCTGGCACAATAGGATCTAAAAAATTTACAGCTTCAATGCTAAACGGAGTTGACAAAAAAACAACATTATTCTTGTCAGCAACTTTCTTTAATCTGTGATGATTGTCGTGTGATAATTGAAATTTTTTTAATTGTTTTATTCTATTTTCATCTCTGAAGGAAACTAGCTTATAAGGGTCAATCGATTGGAATTTTACAGCATTAGCACCAGATTTTGCAGCTTGATAAATTAATTCTTTTGCAACATCAAGATTACCCTCATGATTGTTACCAATTTCCGCAATAATCATAACATTTTTTTTAATATCAAAATTTCCTATTTTCAAATCTAACTCCCAATATTTTTATGATAATGTAAAATAAATTTTGACGAAATTATTTTTAATCCTAAAGATTGGTAAAGTTTTATTGAAGGAATATTAAATAATTGTGTTCCAACGATTACCTCTTTTAAATATCCTTTTGTATTTAAGTTGGTTCTGGCGAAATGAATCATAGATTGAGCTATACCTTTTTTGTGAAATTTTTTATCAACACAAATTAAATCAATTACCAAATTCATTTTTTTATCAATTATCAATAACAGAAAACCACAAACTTTTTTTTCAATCTCTGCAACAATCATATTATTCCCTCGTTTACCCAAAAAAAAACTTTTCACCCAGCTAACCTTAATATGATTGGCTAATGAATTAGGAATCTTTGGATCAAGATGGAAACGTGAAAATAAAAAATTGTTCATTGCAATTTTAAGAATATCTTTTTCATCTTTTTTATTTACAAAACGAAAATCAATTGACTCTTTATGCTTTAAACTTTTTTTTAATACTCCTTTAAATTTCAATGCCATATCAATCGGGGTAAATCCAATTTCACATAATTTTGAAAATAATTTTAGGTTACTAATTGAAACCTTAGCATATAAAAAGGAAAAGTTTGGTGATTTTCTTTTTGGGTTAGATTGTGTTTTTTTAACTTCTCCAGATTCATGACCAATAACTTCAGAAAGCCAATCATCTGGTTTAATTGTCAAATTTAAAGCGAATAATTTTTTTTCAATCATTAAAGATTTAAAATTTCAAAAAGCTTTTATACCAGTTGATGTAACTAGCGAAGCCTTTTTCTATTGGAAAATTCGGACTATATCCTAAAAGTTTTTTTGCTTTACTAATATCTAGAGTGCCTCTTTCTGGCATTAGATTATCCCTAGGATTTTTTTTAATTTTTATCTTTGGAAAACTTTTTAGCACAATATTTGCTAAATCATTGATCGACCTTGCTTCACCAAAAGTTAAGTTAAAAATCTCATTTTTTGATTCTTTTTTTATTAAACAAAGCATTAATCCCTGACATAAATCGTTAATATAAGTAAAATCTAACTTATCTGATCCATCCCCGTTTATGCTTAATTCCTGACCTTTAATTGCATTCTCAATAAATGCTTGTCCAACTCTTCGACTAACACAACGCTCTCCATAAAGTGCAGATGGTCTAATTATTGTGTAAGGAAGATCAAAAACCTGGTTATATGCTATTACTAATTTTTCTGCTCCATATTTTAGGGCACCATATATACCCAAAGGTTCGCATAAGCTCTTTTCAGAAACAGATTCATCGATAAAGTTACCATAAACCATAGAAGATGATAGAAAAATAAAATGTGGCTTAGTGACTTTAATTGAATCAAGAGAATTTTCCAGAGTTCTCATACTGTGGTCAAAAGTGCTGAATGGATCTTTGTTAGATCTGTTTGCATGTGCTACTGCAGCTAAGTGAATCACAGCATCTGGCTTTATCAAATTTATTGAAGGAGATAAACTATGATAATCTCTCGCATCTAAAACATTAAGAGGGATCTTTGATTTTCGTATTAAATCTAACCTAGAATTAATAAAATCAAGGTATAATTCATTTTTATCAGTAGAGTCCGTCGTACTTGTAAATGCTCCTAGATTGTTTACCTGAAGGCCGTCAATAATAAATGGTATGGCATTATTTTCTTTCAACTTCAATGCTAAATTATGACCTATGAATCCGGCTCCACCAACTATTGCAATTCTTTTCCCCGATAAATATTTTTTAAAATTCATTATTTTTCCTTAAAGATGATATTTTTTAAACAATTTGAAATATAAATCATATCCTCGGAGGATAAATGAGGACCTACAGGAAGCGCAATAGAATTCATACTTATTTCTAAGGCATTTGGATAGTGATTTTTTTTCAAATTGTATTTTTCTCTATAATACCTAAAATTTGGAATTGGACCTGGATAATAGATACTTGTTCCAACACCAAATTCTTTCAATTTTTTAATAATTTCAGATCTTTGTTTTGACAACTTTCTATTTAAAATAATGATTAAACAATAATTTGCGTGTTCTTTAATTTCATTGCCATCTTCTAAACATCTAATTTCGTCTAATTCAATTAGATGTTTTCTAAGAATGTGGGAATTTTTTTTCCTTTTTCTTAAAAAACCTTTTAATTTTTTTAATTGTTCTACACCAATCGATGCTTGAATTTCATTCATACGGAAATTGTACCCTAAAATATCAACATCATACAAACCTTGAGTTTTTCTCTCACCTACCATTTTGTCGTAACCGAAAGCTCTAAGTCTCATAGTAGTTTTGTATAAGTTTTCATTCTTTGTAACTAACATACCTCCTTCTGCGGTTGTAATATGTTTAACTGGATAAAATGAAAAAGATCCTGCATCTCCAATCAAACCAACATGAATATTATTATATTTTGCTCCTAGTGCTAACGCAGCATCTTCAACTACAAATAAATTATTTTTTTTTTGCTATATCCATAATTGGATGCATATCAACTGGTAATCCAGCAAAATGAACAAGACCAATTGCTTTTGTTCTATCTGAAATTTTGTCTTGTATTTGGTTAATGTCAATGTTACCAGATTTTTTTTCTACATCAATAAACACTGGTTTTGCACCTGTATATTCTACTGCGTGTGCAGTTGCAACATGACTTTGTGCTGGGATAATTACTTCATCTCCTGCACCTATCCCAAGATACATATATGATAAATGTAATCCTGCTGTACAAGAATTCAGAGAGATACAGTATTTTCCCTCGATAAAATTACAAAATTTTTCTTCAAATTTTTTTGCCTTTGGCCCATGAACTAATTGTGGGCTCTTCAAAACATTTCTGACCGCCTTATGTTCTAACCCATCGATTAATGGCATACCAAACGGGATATTTTTTTTTTTCATTTTAATAAAATTTTACTTTCTGAGGTTTTTTTGTTGTTAACGATTTATCAATTGCAATGCATGTTGACATTACATTAAAAACCGTTTCTTTGTCTACAACTGCCTTAGAAACCCCTCTAATTGAATTAACAAAACTAGGAATCAAATCACCTTTCCGCAGGCCTGGATATTTAGATTTTAAGTTTTTTGGGGATTTTTTTGGATCACGGCTTTCATAAAAAAATCCATTTGATCCATCATTAACAAAAGTTCCCTTTGTACCATAAACAACAACTTTATGGGAATGTGGATAAACACAACCAAAATTAGCAGAAATTTTTCCTATTACACCATTTTCAAAACGGACTAAGGAAGAAACTATATCGTCATACCTAAATCGCGAATTTCTACTACAAATATTATTTCCTAAAGCGTAAACTTCAATTATAGGAGAATTAACATACCACAAAAGAAGATCTACTAAATGAATGCCACCACCTAATATAACAGAGTAATTATTAACATTACTCCTCCAACCTTGAGTAATTTTATGTAATCTCCCATAATTATAATCTCCTTCAACAAAAAAAATATTACCAAATTTTTTTGATTTTATTTTCTGATGGATCTCTCTAAATCTTTCACTCATTCTGAGTATAGTATTTGTTGATAATTTAATACTTGGGTTTTTTTTTGTTGCCTGTCTAATTGCTTTAAGCTCCTTTTCATTCATACATAAAGGCTTTTCACAAAATACGTGTTTATTTGATTTAATTGAATCAATAACTTGATAAAAATGATCTTGATCATAAGAAGCAATTGATACAATATCAATATCTTCAGAATTTATGATAGATTTTGAGTTTTTAAAAATCTTGCAGTTTGGATATTTTTTTTTTGCGTCTTCTCTTTTTTCTGGATCTCTATCACAAATAGCTACTACATTAACTCCAGCATTTTCAAAACCTCGAATATGTTGTTCTCCTACTCCAAAACCTATAATTCCAACCCTTAATTTCATTTTTTAAAATTTAACGAATCACCAATTTTTAATTATATCATTAATTTTAATATCTTCAGGAAGACTTTTATTATTTTTTTTTAAAAAATAGACAAAACGATCAAAATCATCATTGGTATCAATAGATAATTTTATATTTTTGTGAGAATATTTACATTTAAAATTTTCAATATTAAAGATTTTACTATTTTTATAAAAAAAACTTGTAACATGTTCTTTATCCTCTTCAGTTAATTGAGATTCATCTACTTTAAGAAAAGTTTTCGATTTTACAATTTCAACAGATTGACCACTTGGAAAAGTTCTTGGAAAAACATTTGTAAGAATATCATAATCATTTCTTCTAAATTTATCTAGCATTTTATCAATAAGAAAAGGATCAATTAATGGACTATCTCCGGAAATTCTAACAAATGCGTCATAATTATTTAATTTTAAAAAACTTCTAAATCTTTTGAAGACGTTTTCTAGAGAGCATAAAAAAAATTTATAACTTTTTGATTTACAAAAATTGACAATTTTTAAATCTTCAGAATTTTTTGAGGTTAAAACATAAATTGATTGAGATAAATTAGTTTTTTGCAACCTCTTTATTGTATGTTCTAGTAATGGTGTGCCAGAAACCTCTTTTAAAACTTTTCCTGGTAATCTTGCAGAGGAGTATCTTGCTTGTATGGCTAAACAAATTTTATTCTTTTTCAATTCTTCAATAATCATTTGCGTATAATTTAAGTAAATAATTAAAATTTAATATACGTATTTGACAAATCTATCTAAGTGAAACCTTGTATAAGCACCTAATTTCAAATCGCATAAATTTTTTGAATTTGTTTTCTTAAACTCATTAAGCAGATTACAAAAACTAATTATTCTGTCGTCACATACAGGAGACAAAGAATCCTCACTTATAATTTTTTCAACAACTCCATTCTTTTCAATTCTCATTTTCTTATCTAATGGAGTGAAAGGACTATAATAATTGATAATTATATCCCTAATTTTCCCAAAAATCTCTATCGTATGGTTATTTTTACTTTCAATATTTTTTTTAATTTTTACATTAACTTCAATATCTTCAAAAAAAACTTTCCCCTCAATTTCTTCTTGAAGAACATCACTGACTTTTTTTCTAAAATATTTAAATTTTTGAATTTCTAAATTTTTTTTATTGGTTAAAAAGAAAAGGTAATCCAAAACATGACTGAATACATCATCAACAATATTACCACCTTTTTTTCTATTCTTCTTCCAAAGCACATTATTGTTTGACGAGAAATTCCAATTAATATTGATTTTATTTAAAGGGCCTACTTGACCATCTTCAATTTTTCTTTTTAGGATATGTATTAATTTTTCGGTCCGAAAAAGATAGTTAACAAATGCTTTTGCTGAACGACTAAAGTCTAATTTTTTTAACTCATCATATGATAAACCAAATGGTTTTTCACAAAGTATATTTTTTCTATTTTGCAATGATTTCTCTACAAGGGCAGCGTGAAATTTTGGAGGGGTAACAATGTCAATTAGATCAGTTTCTTGCGATTGTATTAATTTATTTGGATCATTAAAAATTTCACAATCTAAATTTATTTTTTCTTTTAATCTTTTTGCATTTTCAGTATTTTTTGAACACAGCGCTACGATTTTAAATCCACTGGTTTTAAGTAAGGAGGGTATATGAACTCTTGAAGCAAAATTCAAACCAATCACACCAACTCTTATATCCTTCATACAATTTTAATTTTTGGAAGAGGAATTAATATTTTTGATTTTAATCCTTTTTTTCTTAATATCTTTATTATTTCTCTATGATAATGCCAAGATAAGATTATTGAAAGTTCAGGCTGTTCATCTAACATAATTTTTTCATCAATTATAGGTATTTTCATTCCAGGTAGAAATTTATTTAACTTTAATGATGTTTTTTGTTCAGCTATATAATCCATTTTTTTTGAATCTATGTTACAATAATTTAAAAAAGTACTACATCTACCTGGACAACCAATTCCAACAACTTTCTTACCTTCCTTTTTAAACTGATTGATTATCTTGACTATTTCCTTTCTATTTTCAATTATATTTTTTCTAAAATCTTTTAATCTCCTATTGGAATTATTAAAAAAGAATTTTTCCTTTTTTAAACATTCAATTACAGATTTTTTAATCTTATATTGACCCTTATTTCCGGTATAAACTCTGATTGAACCTCCATAATTTTTTATAAACTCAACATCAAAAATCTCTAAATCATAATACTTAAAAAGTTTAACTAAAGAATGGAGAGAATAATACTTAAGGTGCTCGTGATAAATAGAGTCATATTGAACGGTTTTTATCAAATCAATCAAATAGTGCGACTCAGAAACAAAGACTCCTTTTCGGTCTAATATAATTTTTATTCCCTCAATTAATGAGCATAAGTTAGGAACATGTGCAAAAACATTTGTGGCGGTGACAATTCTAGCTGACCCGTAAGATGAAAGTATTCTTTTCGCAGTTGAGATATCAAAAAAGGATTGAATTGTTTCTATGCCATCTTTATTTGCTATTTTTGCAATATCCGTTGGTTCAACTCCTAAGACCTTATAATTAAATCTCTTGAATCCTTTTAAAAGAGTTCCGTCATTTGATCCAATATCGATACATAAGGATGTAGAAGGAATTTCAAGTTTCTTTTTTGCCATCTCAGAAGTTGAATATAACTTCTCCACAAGAGTTTTTGTAATTCCACTTCTGTAAGGATATCTTTTAAAAAAAAGTTTTTTTGGTGGGACTACAAAATCTATTTGACCGAGAAAACAGTTTTTACAAAATAAAAAATTAAGTGGGTATTTGAATTCTCTTTGATTTTTTTTATCAAGAATTGAATCGCAAGGAGGTTGTTTTCCTAAGTCAATAACTTTCATTAATTTGTCATTTCCACAAACCTGACATTTTTTAACAATACCTGATTTAATGTTATGGCTAGTTTTATTCATTAATAATTTTTTCAAATATCTTTCCTGCTGAAACTGGTAAATGCTTATCCTCATAGATTTTTTTTGCATTTCCAATTACTGCCGTTCTAAGTATATTATTTTTAGAACATAATATCATTTTTCTCACAAATTCTTTTGGAGATTCTGCTAAGAATGCTGTTTTTTGATCAATCAAAAAAGGGTTTCCAAGTCTACAACTTTTATGTGCAATAATTGGAAGACCTGATGCCATACAAGTTATTAAACGACATCTATTTCCAACTGGAATATTAGCTGGAAAGATTGTTGCTATTGATCTATCAAACAAAGTTTCAAGTTTGTCCACAAAACCATAAAATAAAATTTCAGGAAACTTTTTTAAATCAATCTTTCTTAAAAAACTTTTTTGGTAATTGGATCCAGCAATATTAATTCTAAATTTCTTTCCATCCATTTCTTTTTTAAGTAAAGGATAAATATTGTTAAATAATTCTGATATAGCAGATTTTGAACCTAAACCCGCTAGATTTCCAAAAAAAAGAAATTCTGGAATATTTTGATTTTTTTTTTCCTGTAATGAAAAAAAAACTGGCCAAGGGTATGGAAGAAATTTTGAACTAATTTGAATTTTTTTTAAATGTTTTTCCGATGATTTGGAAGAAACAACAACTTTATCCATCTGCTTTAGATATTTAACATATTTTTTTTTAAATAAATAATTCTGATAAAAAATATACATACTTTGCCTAATGAGAAAAAAATTTGATTTTAAGTTCAAATAAAAATTATATAAGTTTGTCTGAAATCTTAAATCCCCAAGCCAGGCAATTTTTTTAATTTTTTTAATGTTAAAACATTGTGAAACTGCAATAATATCAAATGCAATAAGTATATCGACATTGAATTTTTTTAGTAAATGTGAAATTTCATTTGAATGATTCATTCTATTAATTAGGGAAAATTTATTTGGTAGTAAATGATCTTCTTTTTTTAAGAAGTGAGTTTTCCATTTTGTTTTTGGTTTTCTTTTTAAGTCGTCGGTGATTGCAATATTCAAAACCTCATAATTTCTCTTTATAAAATAATTGATATACTCATAATATAACCTGACACTAGCTCTCCCAGTTTTAATAATTGGAGCCTCGGTTATAAAACAAATTTTTTTTTTTTTTAAAATTTTTTTAATCTTTTTTTGTATAGAAATCATACATTAAATCATTAATTCTACCAAGTGAGGGTGAATCTAGATAAAATAGATTTTGGTCGTTTTCTTTATCATAGTAATAAATCCAGTTTCTTTTAAAATGTTCAGATAAAAATTGAGCATTAGCCGTTCTTCCATCTAGAACAATCATAGTTCCTGGAATTAAAAAATATTCAAATTTCAAAATATCGCAAATAATAGGCATCAAATCTTTATTTTTATAGGATATATTTTGTATTTCATCTTTAACATTAAAGATATCAGGTCCGTCAATATAAATAAAATCTGGGTTACAATTTGGCAAAGAGTCATATTCAATACAAAACTTATTTTCATATAGACAAATTCTACAATCTGAATAATGAAAATTTGTATTATTGACTGTTATATTCTTGTAGAAGTTTTCTATCCTTTTTTTTGAAATATTTAAATACTTTTTTTCGTTATCTACTGAGAAAACTTTAAAAGGAAATGATCTTCTCAAAGCTAAAATTTTGTTTCCAAACTTCTCTTCTAAGATGCTCATTGCAATTGAAAAAATCAAAGTTGACCAACCAGAACCAAACTCTAAAATGGTTGTTCTTTTATTTAAAATAACAAATTGAAATATTCTATAGAGATCTTTTATTTGAGGTTTATAAGCATTAAGCTGATACATCGAATTTGGGTTAATCTCCTTTTTTTCAACTTTGCCAAATTCTTTAATGAAATTTTTATAGAAAAATTCATCATTAAAAATTTTTTTTAATTCTAAAAGAATTTTTTCATTATCCTTAATAGACTTTGGAAACTTAATTTTTCTTTTTATTTTTTCGTAGATTTTAGACATAGCTACCGCAGTCCAAGTGTATAACACTTAGATCATTTTTTTATTAATAACCTTAAACTATGGCTTCAATATTTTTGTTTAAAACTTTAGTTTTAATCTTTGTCATTAATAAATCAACCAAAACAAAAGAACGCTTTTCATCAATATATTCTGAAAATATTGCATTCAGTCCTGGAAATTTTTTACTTAAAATTTTTACTTTATCTCCTGTATTTATTGGAAGCATATTGTATATTTCATCATTATTACATTTTAATTTTATACTTTCTAAAATTTCTATTGGCAGTTCGTAGATGTTTTCACCAAATTTTAGAATTGTTTTAACACCGAAAGTAGAATTAATTTTTATCCAATTTTGGTCTTTTTTTAAATTAACAAAAATATATCCTGGAAATAGTGGTTTTATTAAAGTCTTCATTCTATTAAAAGAATGTATTGATTTAAGTATTTTTGGGTAGAATACTTCATATCCTTGACGAATCAAGTTGACTCTAGCCTTACATTCGCTGTTACTTTTTGTTTGCACTACTATCCAAATCATACTAGCTCATCAATAAAAAATCAGGTTTCACTAAAAATCTATTCTTAGGTATTTTATTAAAAAAATGAGTTATTCCTTTTTGTGATGATAAAACAAAGTAAGTATTTTGTTTAAGGCTTAAAAACTGTGTTATATTTGACCTAACGGGAATGTCACAAAACTTTTTTTTCTTAAAATTTGATTCAGCAATGCAATCGATTTTAATCTCGGTAATCTTTGCTGCTAGTATAGCTATTTCAGTGAACTCACTTATTCCTACCAATACAATTTTAGATGGTTTTTGTTTTTTTATTTTATTAAATTCTTTTTCATATTGGTCTTTGATTTTATTATAAAAGTCAAATGAAGATGTCAAAAACTCTGAGGTCAATTTTGCCTTTTCAACTAATCCTCTAGGAGTTATGTAGTAAAAGTATCTTTTCATAGGAGCTTGCGACAACTTAAGAAAACCTTTATTTAAAAATTTTTTAATTAGAGCATTTGATAAACCTAGGGCAATATTGAGTTCTTTAGATATTGAACGTTGAGTGTGATTCTTGGTTTTTTCAATTTGATTGAAAAGCTTTAATTCAATCTCTGTATTTTTGTTACTTTTGTTCATTATCTGAACATTATACCGTTCATAGAATGAACTTCAAGTTATTTTTTACTCTAATAAAAAGAAGAATACATTTTTAAAGTTTTTGAATTATCAAAATATTTTTCGCAGATTTTTATTGAATTTTTTCTTAAATTATAAGTGTTCATATTTAACATTCTTTCAATTGCCTGTTTCATCAAAACTTTGTCAAAAGCTGGTATTAAAAATCCATTATCTTTAATAAATTCATAATTACCTCCAACATCATATGCAATGATTGGGAGACCTGAAGCAATTGACTCTAGTAAAAAATTGGATGATCCTTCTTCGCTTGAAGTACTTACAGCAAAATCAATTTTTTTGTAAAAATTTTGAATATTTTTATTCTCATCAAAAAAAATAATTTTTTTCTCAAGCCCAAGAGTTTTTGCTCTTTTTTCTACAATACTTTTAAAACCACTAACATCAGATCCAATTAAAAACAACTTCCACTTTTTTTTAGTTTTTATCATCGAGCAAATATCCAATAACATAAGGTGGTTTTTGTAAGGTATAAAATTAGCCACGTATCCAAAAACACAAGAATTCTTAGGTGGTTTTTTTTTATGATTAAAAACATTTAATTTAAATATAAAGTTTGGTATCACATTAATTTTTTCACTCGGCACACCTTCTTCCATTACAAGTTGCTTTTTAATTGAAACTGTATTTGTTAAAATTACATTCATCTTTTTATGGAGAATTCTCTCAAAAAATAGTGAAATAAATAAATATTTTTTGTGATAATTATTAAGCGATCTTCTACTCATTATTTTTTTTTTTTTCGAAAAAAAAGTTAAGAAGCCAGCCACTAAATACGACTTAGGTAAAAAAAAGTGATAGATATCAGTTTTATTAGTAATTAAAAAAAAAATAAGCTCAATTACTGAAAGAAATTTATTGCTCCCACATTTAACTGAAACGCCTAATTCTCTATAATTAGTCTCAAGAGAACCTCCAAGGAAAGAAAAAACTTCAACTTTGTAGTTTTTTCTTATCTTCTTTATTAAGCAAAACAATTGTTTTTCTGTTCCACCAATATCTAGGCAATTTGTAATAAATGTTATTTTTTTTATTTTTTATCTCCCCAGCACTCAAACCACATTTGAAAAATTAAAAAATTCCATAATAAAAATTGCCAATTTCTTTTATAATTTTTATGTTCATTCCACAAAATTTTGTAGTACTCTAAATTAAATAGGTTTTGCTCTTTAACTTTATTAGAATTCAAATACATTTCCAATTTTTTGTGGAAAAATTCTCTTAATAATTTATCTAGTGGTATACCAAAACCCATTTTTGGTCTATCTATCAAATTTTTAGGTAAATATTCGTTTAATATCTTTTTTAAAATTAGTTTCCCATTACCACTTGCAACTTTATATTTTTTTTTAAGACCCCAGGCGTGCTCAATCACATTATTATCTAAAAAGGGAACTCTTACCTCTAATGAATAATTCATAGATGCACGATCTACCTTGGTAAGTATATCATCTGGTAAATATGTAAGAAAATCTAAAATTTGCATTCTTGTTATTGTGTCACTAAATAAATCCTTATATTTTTTCTCAAAATATTTGTTTTTATTTTCTTCAGGATAAACCAAACAATCTGAAAGATTATTTAAATTACTTATTATTCTTTGTTGAAACAGAAGATCTTGATTTTCTTTTAATAGACTTGAAAGTTTTAATAATTTATCACCAAATTGTCTCCCACCAAATTTCTTAGGCAAAACCGCTCCAATATTATTCCAAAAATTAATTGGCAAAAATTTAATAATTTTTTCTAAGATAAGTTTAAAGATTTGGGGCTGACCAAATATATACTTTTCATATTTCTCTGCCATAAAATATCTATAGTACCCTCCAAAAAGTTCATCTCCGCCATCACCTGACAAAGCAACGGTTACCTCTTTTTTTGTAATCTTACTTAATAACATTGTTGGTAGTTGCGAAGAATCTGCAAAAGGTTCATCATAAAGAATTGGTAAATCATTTATTAAATTATTTAAATCTTTATAATTAAAATATACTTCATTATGATTTGTCCCCAAAATCTTCGATATTTTTTTTGCATAAGGGGCTTCATCAAATGAGTTATCTTCAAATCCTATAGTAAAAGATTTAATTTTGTTTGTTGAATTTTTTTGAGCTAAAGCTGCAATTAAAGAACTGTCAACTCCACCCGACAGAAAAACTCCTAGTGGAACATCAGAAACCATTTGGCTTGCTACCGCATTATTTAAAACACTATGTGTGCATGAGGGTTTTGTCTTATTTATTAAAATACTTGATGCTTCCAACTCCCAAAATTTTTTAATGTTTGTGGTTTTATCTAAGAGTATTTCGAAAATGCTTCCAGGTTCAAGCTTGAAAATATTTTCAAAAATTGAATAAGGTGACGGAATATAATTCAACCTCACATAGGAAGAAAGTGATTTTTTGCAAATTTTAAAATTTAACCAAGGTAAAGTTTTTAATGATTTTATTTCAGATGCAAAAGCGAAATTTTTTTTATCCCAATAAATATACACAGGTTTTACACCAACTCTATCTCTACATAAAGTCAGTTTTTTTTCTTCTCTATCCCATATTGCGAATGCAAATATTCCATTGAGTTTCCGAGTCGCTTTCTCTACACCTAGTGTTGAAATTAGCTCAAGTAAAACTTCTGTGTCAGATTTAGTTTCGAATTTTATTTTTTTTTTTAAAGAATTTCTCAAATTTATAAAATTATAAATTTCCCCATTGTATACCAATACAAATCTTTTGTCAGAAGAGATCATTGGTTGGCTGGCATTATTAGAAAGATCAATTATGGAAAGTCTTCTGTGAGATAATGCAACACCTGATGATGCATCAACCCAAAAACCAGATTGATCAGGACCTCTCCTTTCAAGAGTATTAGCCATTGATACGGAATGTCTTTCTAAATTATTATAAGACAAATTATTAGCAAATTTTATAAAACCGGCTATACCACACATAACTAATAGACAGCATAACCTCAGAATAATTTTTTAAAACTAAATTATATCAAATTTTTATTTGATTGTTGGAATTTTTATATGATCGTAATCCGGGTTTTAGTTTTTCAAAACATTGGTTACTGTTCTGTAATTAACACTTACTAAACCAGTTGAGATTGGTTGCGGGGGCAGGATTTGAACCTGCGACCTTCAGGTTATGAGCCTGACGAGCTACCAGGCTGCTCCACCCCGCGTCGATAGCAGCTGTGTTTTTA
>MDTG01419619.1_pt1 | contig 17595 bp, 15 predicted proteins | sample 811421 | NCBI WGS metagenome assembly MDTG01 (sample SAMN05326645, study PRJNA326480) | marine metagenome | isolation source: seawater | place: Pacific Ocean: South East | collected 2011
TGAATTTATATTACAAGTTTTAAAAGATTTATTAGAAGAAAATAAAAATCAACAAATAATGATATTAGCACATAATAAATCTCTATTAACATATTTTCATTCAGCGATTATTAGTAAAAATATCGCAGATGTAGGTTATTATATAGGTGGAATGAAAGAAAAACAATTAAAAGAATCTGAAACAAAAAAGGTTATATTAGCTACATATGCAATGGCAGCTGAAGCACTTGATATTAAAACACTTACAACACTGATAATGGCAACACCAAAAACAGATGTTACGCAATCAATAGGTCGTATTTTAAGATCAAAAGATCACGACCCATTAGTAATTGATATTATAGATCAACATTGTGTCTTTCAAAAACAATGGTATAAACGAAGAGCTTTTTATAAAAAAGAAAAATATGAAGTATGGTTTAGTCATAGTGAGAATTATAAATCAACCGATACAAATTGGCAAATATTACCAATTGGAAATAAAAAATCCAAGACAAATAAATCACAAGATGATTTAAATAATGAAGACTATGATAAAAATAACAATGTTATAAATCTTACTGGAAAATGTTTGTTACCATTTAACAAATTTTAACATGTTTCTATAAAATTAATATAAATTGTGAATTAAATGTTTTTTTTTAAATATAAGTGAAAATATAAGCATACCAATAAAATAACCAATTGTATTAACAGTTGTATCTTTTATGATTTGTGAATCTACAAATTTAATTTTTAGATACTTTGAATTATTCTGTATAAATAATTCTAGAAATTCAAAAATAAATCCAATAGATATAAAATGTATAAAATACATTTCACCAAAAATAAATCCTTTTAATAGATAACTAATAAAATGTAATATTTCCCAACCACTAATATTATAAAAATATTTTTGTCTTAATATTTTAACATCAGTATTATTGATATTTCTATAATAAATTACGGAAGACCAAAACAAAATATCAGGTAGATAACTTACAATTATTAGTATAGTTAAAATAATATTATTGTTCATTTGTTTATATAATATTAAAACATTATATAACCATTAATTTTTAATTACTTTTTTAATAGAGGGTGGATTACTCATTAATCCACCTTTACCTGACTTCATTAAAATTTCATAATGGCTTGAAGTACCTTTTGCAATTTTTGGAACATTATTATTATTGTTTGGTAACTTTGCAAAATCTAATGGTTTCATACCACCACGCATTGTATAATTATATTTTTTATTTTTCTCTCTTACAGTAATATTTCTCCTTTTAAGTTTTTTAAGTTTATTACTCAAAACATTATTTCTTTTTTTTGTATGAATATAGCCTCCTGATATTCTCCTTTTTAATTTGTAAAAAGAACGTCTAGGAATTTTTCTTTTTAATCTTTTAATAGTCATTTTCTTTTTTTTACCACCATTCTGATATACACCGTGTGCTGCTAAACGATTACATCTTGTACCACTAAAACCATTATTAGTAACTAAATTATTTCCAAAATTAGCAGAATACGTATCACCACTTCTTGTTAGCATTTTTACTATATAAAAATATAATATTATTATACTATTCTAAGTTTTTAGAAGAAAAAACTTTTTCATTTGTAATCTCAATAGGTATCCATTTTTTAAAACGATATGAGTATTCACAACGCATATTATATTTTTTATTTAAAAACACAAATTTATCTTCATTAATATTTTCAAATTCATCTTCATCATCACTTTCTTCTAAAGCATCTAAATTTTTATTTTCTTTAATAATTCTAAATAATGAATTCATCATCACACTTGTTTTATAATCAGGTATACATGCAATATTATAAAATTGTTCTTTTCCAAATTCGTTCGTATATAATGAATATGTGTCACTCTTAATTTCTGGTTTAACAATAAAAATAGCATATTTTTTTTCATAACGTTTAATATTTTTAAATGAAAAGTTATAAAATGTATCATCATCTATATTTCTAGATTGTATATAGTCAATCGTAAATGGAGATGTATTTACATATAATTCAACATCATTATATTTATCGGACATGATTGGTGGAGAAAACACTATGTATTTATTAGTATATGCTACTTGAGTTGTATTTTCAAAAAATAAATTTAAATAATTTAATCTGTTTTCCCAAGTTTGTTTATCTATATTTTTTCCCATAAATTGTAATATATCTTCGATATAAAAATAGCTTAATTTATCTATAGTTAAATGATTACCATATAAAATTGTTCCATATGATAACTTTTTATTAAATACACATGGATATATATCAACGCTAGATATTTTGTCATCGCATAATTTTAGTATGATACATACATTATTATTTTTAAAATATGTAAACCATGCAAAACATTTATTTTTTTCAATACCAGCAAGATATAAATGTGAATTATGAACTTTTTTATAAACATTTTTTTCATAAGAAAGTTCTACATTTGGAAATCGTTTTAATAACCGTTGTCTCTCAAAGTGGTTAATATTCATTTATATTAAACCATATTAATACTTTAAATCTGTTGTGTAAATTATTATAGAATTAAAATTTACTATATTCTAAATTATCACGTTCAATCGAATTAAAATTAATTGTTTGATCGCTCTTTATTTCTTTATTTATAAAATGTTGTAATTCATTTTTCATATTAGTGCTTGCAATATTATTTTGAGGAATATTTTTTGGTACAATATTATTTGGTACAATATTATTTGGAGTAGAAGTTTGATTTTTATTATAATTATTATCCTTTTCAACATTTTGTTCACTGTTATTTGTTTCTGAAGAAGTATTTGAATTTATAGTATTAAATATTTTTTCATAATTTTGTTTTGGTTTATTAACAAGATCTCTAACATCTGGAGTTGTCAAATTTTGTAATAAAAAACGATAAAAATAATGTAATAAAAATATAAGTAATAATGAAATTATACTAATTTTAATAATTTCAAATAACATTATATATCTATAATATTTCTTAAATTTGATATTAACGTAGTAAAATCTTCTTTTATTGAAAAATTGTCTATATCTTCAAATGTTTCGAGATAAAAATCTAATATATTTTTATTATTAGATTCAATAATTAACCATATTTTTGATTGACGACGCAACATTAATTTATGCTGAACAATTTTAAAGGTAATTGACTTATCTGGTATATGTGTTATATCTTTTTGTTTTTCAATTTTTGTATAATCAATTAAAATATCTAAATCATTTAATTTTCTTTCTTTGACAATTTCATTTTTAAATATCAATTTTTGAACACCCTTTTTATCTGCTAAAAATATTCCTTCATTACTATAGATATAATTAAATTGTACATTATCTTTATTACTAATATCAATATCTTCAATTAATTTTAAATTTAACATATTTACATTTATTTTTGGTATAAATATTTTCATTATAAATATAATATTAAACCATTTAAACCGATTAATTAATTGTTAATAATGAAGATTATCACGATTGATAAGAATTGTAATGAAAATGAATGTGATATAGATAATATTGAAACATTATATAAAAAATGTGGTTTTAGAAAAGAGACTAATTTTGATTTAGTTAATACGTGGAAAACTAGATATAAAAAAATAAAGTATATTGTTAAAGTTTATGCAAGAAATAAAGGAAATCATAATCAAGTTAATAAATTTGAATTTCCACCACCAATTGATAATGTTTTATTTTATGGTACATGTGCTGTTTTACTGTATGATAATGATAATAATTTAATTGATTTTACGTTAAATTTATGGAAACAAATTTATAAAAAATTATATGGTGGTTTTGAAGATTTAAAAGATACTGAAGAAGATGATGAAGCTGAAGAAGATGAATTAGAACATATTTCAGACAGTAAAAAGACAAAAGAAACAGGTTATTTAAAAGATGGATTTGTTGTTGATGATGATGATAATGACATGTCAGACTCTAAATCAAACACTGATAATGAACCCTTGTTATCAAGCATTAATGAAACAACTAATAGTGAAAACAGTGACAACATTGAAAATAGTGACAATGAAACAGATTGCAGTGATTTAAATGATACCTCTGAATTATCAGAGGAAGAATATTTAGAATAAAAATATTTAGAATTATTTAAATATAAAATTGATTTAAATTTAAATAATTATTACATTATCAATGAAGATTGTAACAAATCCAGAACAATTTAGAAAAAATATAACTGATAAAGTGATTTTTCCAATACTTAAAGATTCAAAGAAATCAAAAAATTTAGAGATTGGAATATATAATTTTAGTATTCAAGAAGCAACTTACAAAAAAACAATAAAAAAATGGGATAATTGTTATTTTGTTCAAATATATATTGATAAACTTAGAACAATATGTTATAATTTAAAAAATTTTAAAAATATTTTAGATAGTATTAATGATAATACATATAAAGTACAAGATATTGCGTTTATGATTCATCAAGAATTAGTACCAGAAAAATGGAATGTTTTGTTAGAAGAAAAAAGAAAAAGAGATCAAAGTATTTATAATAAAGAAGAAGTTGAAGAAGGTGATTTTAAATGTAAAAAATGTGGATCAAAAAAATGTAAATGGTATCAAATGCAAACCCGTTCAGCGGATGAACCAATGACTACTTTTGTACAATGTACTGAATGTCAAACACGATGGAAATGTTAATTAGTATGATATTAATTCTAAATCTTTCAACTTCCAAAATTCAGAGCCTCCATTGGGTAATGGTCTTCTAATAATAAATGGTAATTTTTTTTCTCTCATTTCCATTTCTGCAATTATATCATTATTTATAATATTCGAAGGAACATTAATAAAAGGTTTTACACCTTGATTTAATTGTTTAGTTCGTTGACCAATAATTCTAGTATACTCATATTTAGAAATCCAACATTGAGTTTTATGTAACTCATCAATAATATCACCATCTGCATTTCTAACAATTTTACATAAATTTTCAATTTCTGTATAATTATATTGTTTTGATTCTGGATGGATAGCTTCTAAATATTCTTTTTTTAAATCATCATCAAATTTTTGCAATGATTCAATGCCATCATAACTATCGTCATCTTCATCATCAGATAATTCTATTTTATTCACATAATCATCACCAGTAATATTTTCAAGTAATTGATATGTATTTTCTTGTTTATCTTCTTGATTTGTAAATGTTGTTTGAATGTCCATTATATTATCAGCATCTAATTCATCATCTACTATATCATCATCAATATCATCATCGTCCTCAATATCAACATCAACATCAATTTCTTTTTTTTCTAAAGTAAGTTTTTCTTCTTCTTGTGAATCATAATCTTCAGATTCAATATCACTCATTATATTAATAATATATAAACTTTTTATATATTATTCAATTTTTTTTTTATTTATTTTTATCTGCATGCCATGTAGTATTGCACGATGAACACAAATATATATATTTAATATTTTCTTCATCATATCTTATAAAAATAATTTCACGTGGTTTATCACTTGTATTTGTTTCACATTGTGGATTTGGACATGGTATAGTATTAATTCGTGGTAGGGTTGGATCTTGTTTTGTATATTTATTAATAAATTGCTTATAGTCATTGCCACTACTTTTAAAAGATGTCTTAGATACACAAACATTTTTACTAGTAATATTAACATCTTCATTACCACAATGCCTGCAATAATAAACAAGATTATTATTATTTTGTTCCATTAGTTTAATATAATACATATTATCGCATTTGCTACAGAAGTGCATAATTTATATTATTATTAATATATTTTAAATATTTCAATTTTATTTAAATTATAATCAAGTATATTTATTTTTGTAATTATTTATTTCTAATTTATTTTTGTATTTACTTTTTTACTTTTTTTTTTATCGCTTAAATTTACATTATTTTTTTTTTCTAATCTATGATAGGTTCTTTTTAATTTTTTAAAAACATCTTGATAATCTATTAAAATTTCTAAATTATAAATACTTGTAGTAATCGTTTTTGTTTTTTTAAAAATATTTAATCCATTTTCAACTGATTTATAAATATTTTCATAATTTACTAGAAATAATTTTTCCATTAATTCTTTAAATATTGTAAATTTATTACCTATATATTTTTCTGGACTTTCTACTAAACCTAAAATAGCAACTTCGATATTTTTATATTTAATAATATCATTATATTTATGAAGATCTTTATGATTAATTGTTATTCCTGGTTCATTTAATAGAGGATTTTTACATAATATAGTACAAACAGTTAATAATACTGAAGATATAGTTTGGCAAGATGTCCAACCTTCACCTCTCCATGTATTTAATATAGAAAGACAAACTTTTCCATTACGATACAAATTAGGATTAAATCTTGTTACACAGTCATTTGTGTAATATGTAAAAACTGGTGGAGAATGTGGATAATTATCTGGATAATCAATTTCAAATAAATAATATCCATTTTCATAAACAGTATCTGAAGGTCCTACAATTAAGGCATAACCTTTCATGATATTAGTTTCATCATGTCTATAATAAATTCCATCATCTTCTAACGGATTTTTCATGATATTTTTAACATCATGTAAAAGTCTCTTTGCAGTTTGATTACTTATATACACTTTTTTTTCATTTTCCATTTTATAAAAATGTTATTTTTTTTTTAAATATCTTTAGATAATATTTTTTGATTTGTATATAAATCAAATATCTAAATTCTCTCTAGAGAGAATGGAGTTATATTTTTATCCCTATAATTTTTAAAATTTTTTTTTGTAATTTTTTTTTAAAAAAAAAATTGAGATAAAAAAATGTTATTATTATTATATATACTAATGAATGAATCAAAAAAAACACTTACAGCATTTTTAAGAAAAAATTTATCGAAAGAAGTAAATGGAACGAAACAATTTACTCACACAAGAATTGGAAATAATAAAACTGGATCAAGCAAAATATCAGGTGGGGCATTCTATATAGAACAAGAAAATGAAAAAGAATTCTTTAAACTATATTATAATGAAGTGTTTGAAAAAGGAAAAATGGAATATATTACAGAAAAACAATTACGTGACGATGGACCAATTTTAATTGACATTGACCTTAGATACGATACTGATGTAATGGAGAGACAGCATAATGAAAATCATATTCTTGATTTAATGAATCTTTATCTTGATGTAATTAAACAACATTTTGTTTTAACAGATGAAACGATTGAAATATTTGTTCTTGAAAAACCAAATATGAACAGACTTACCGATAATTCACTTGTAAAAGATGGTATACACATTATTATTGGTATTCAATGTAATAATACGGTTCAACTTATGATTCGTGAAGAAATTTTGTCTCAAATATCAAGCATAGAAACGTGGACGAGTTTACCAAAAACAAACACTTGGAATGAAGTATTTGATGACGGTATCAGTGCTGGACATACAAACTGGCAAATGTTTGGTTCTCGTAAACCAGACAATGAAGCATATCAAATTACTCATTATTACAAGGCTAAATATGATAATGTTGATAACGAATATGAATTTGAAAAAGAAATGTTTAATTTATCATGTGAAAATATTAAAAAAGTATCTGCTAGATATAAAAATTACCCAAAATTTGAATTAACCAGTGAAACACAAGAAAAATATAATAGCAGAATTGGTAAAACTACCAAAAAATCAACTGGGAGAAAGAAACTTAATTTAGTAACAGAATTAACACTGGATAAAATTACATCTAAAGAGATTCTGCAAGCTCAATGTGATAAAAAAATTGATTCATTACCACAACATGAATATTATATTAAAGAAACACATGAATATACAATGGCTCTTCCAGAATCATATTATGGCCCTGGTTCATATAACAATTGGATTAAAGTTGGACTAGCACTTAAAGAGACTAGTGAAAAATTATTTTATACTTGGATGTTATTTAGCAGTCAATCATCACAGTTCAAATATGAAGATATTGAGAAATTCTATGATACATGGACAAGATTTTCAAGCAATAAAGATAACCCTGTTACATACAGATCAATCATGTATTGGGTGAAAACAGAGAATCCAGCTCAATACGAAGAAATTAGAAAACAAACGATTGATTATTATGTTATGGAGACAATTAAACAGTATACTGATTGGGATTTGGCACAAGTTTTGTATATCTTATTTAAAGATAAATATATATGCGCAAGTATTAAAAGTAACATCTGGTATGAGTTTGTCAATCATAGATGGAAAGAAATTGATTCTGGTGTAAATCTTACAATGGCGCTTTCTAAAGAAATCAGTACAATTTATGTAGACAAAGTAAGTGAATTGACAAACAAAAGTATTGCTCTTAAAGGAGATGATCCTGAGCAAACTAAATTGCAACAATCAGCTCGTGCTGCTGTTGAAATCGTTGGGAAAGTTAAAAATGCTAATACAAAGACAAATATTATGAAAGAGGCAAAAAATATATTTTATGTTAGTGATTTTATTAGCAAACTTGATACAAATGAATATCTAATGTGTTTTAAAAATGGTGTTATTGATTTTAAAAATAACGAATTTAGAGATGGAAGACCAGAAGACTTTTGTTCAAAATGTACAAATATTAATTATATTCCATATCAAGATTTGAATACTCAACATATTTGTGAGATTGAAGAATTCTTTAAACAACTATTTCCTGTACCAGAACTTAGACAATATATGTGGGAACATTCAGCATCTATTATGATTGGAACTAATCACAATCAAACATTTAATATTTACACAGGTAAAGGAAGAAATGGTAAATCAAGATATGTTGAATTAATGGCAAAGGCTATTGGAGATTATAAAGGCACAGTACCAATTACTCTAATTACTCAAAAAAGAAATAGTATTGGTAGTACATCATCAGAAATTGTAGCACTTCAAGGTACACGAATGGCAGTGATGCAAGAGCCATCTAGAGGTGATAAAATAAACGAAGGTATCATGAAAGAACTAACTGGCGGTGATCCTTTGCAAGGAAGAGCTCTTTTCAAGGACTCTGTAATATTTGTTCCACAATTTAAGCTGGCAGTGTGTACAAATCATCTATTTGATATTCCAAGTAATGATGATGGCACATGGCGACGTATTCGTGTTTGTGATTTTATGTCTAAATTTGTAGAGAATCCAATTGCAGGTGATCCAGATGAACCATACCAATTTCCTGTTGATCTTAAGCTTAATGAAAAGTTTGATGCATGGAGTGAAACACTTGCATCTATGTTAGCCAATATTGCATTTAAAACACGTGGAATAGTAAATGATTGTGATATTGTAATGGCTCGCAGTAAAAACTACAAGAACAGCCAAGACTTTTATGCTCAATTTATTAGTGATAAGATTATAGAAGAAGAAGGATCTGTAATTATGAAAACACCACTTCATCGTGTATTTAAAGAATGGTACATTGAAAATATTGGTCGTAATATTCCAAAAACACGTGAACTTGATGAATATATGGAAAGAATCTATGGTAGATATAAACAAGGTTTTCATAATATTAAATTTAATCTAGATACACCAGATATATCAGGTAATTTACTTGATGATGAATTTTAATTATTAAAATAAAAAATATAAATATGTAATATTTTTTTACATATTTATTTCACATTGATGTATTAAATATTCATATACGCATTATCACCTATTCGTCCATAGAATACTTTTAATATATATAATATTCCATCTACTATATAATTCATAATAAATGGATAGCAAATCATGAATACACTATATCCTGCCAATATAGATAAATTACCTTTAGTGTGCAACTCTTTTTTATAATACATATAGAGTTCTATACCAACTAAAACAATTACCATAGACCAATATATCCACCATAAATAACGATTTATTTTTTTATAAAATTCTAGTTGCTGTATCTCATAATATGATTTTCTATTGTTAACATCACGTTTATTTTCAAGATATTCTATTTCTGCAATCATCTCTTCAGATTCTATTGCATACACTTCTAATAAATCTTGCATAGTATCATTTGTTGTTTTTTTATCACTTAAACCTTTTATTCTTTTTTTTATTTCACTCTTTAAATCTTCATGTTTCTCTAATAAAGCAATTGATTCTATTTCTCCTTCAACTCTTACTTTTTTTGCAAATTCAGCCTTAAATGCTGGTGTGTTTTCTTCTTCTTCAATTAGTATATCTAAATTTTTTTTTGCAGATTTATAATCACGCATTGCTTTTGCGTATTTAGTCCTAAATATTTTATCTTGCTTATTTTTTTCACATTTATCATCATTTACAGGACATGTTTTTGGTCTAGTTAAAATATTTGTAAAAATACTTTTAATATCACCTGTCTTCATTCCAAAATGTTTCTCTAGAATATCACCATCTAAATCAGGTGAAGTATCAAAAGGATGTTTAATGCCAGCATTTTTTATTGCAGGATGTTCGTATAATTTATTCATGTGTTTATTCATAACATCATGATGTTGCATTAAACTATCGTGTTTTGAATGCACTTCATTTAACCCACCTGCTTCTCTATGGTCAGTTACATTCATTCCAAAATCTTGACTACTCATAACTATAAAATATAAATATTATAAATTATAATTATTATATCTAAAACCCATCAAATCCCTTAACTGCTGTTGTATTATCTTCTGTAAAATTATGATTTAGATTATCAATATTAGCAATTGAACATGATTCATTTACTTTTGATCCCAATGATCCATTTTTTACTTTACTATGTATTGGACCTTCTAAATCAACAAATGGTGAAACTTCACTTTTTGTTTGTGAAAGATTCATTAAATTATTAAATGTTTCTTTATGTTTATTGTCTAGAGGATGACTAATAACGCATTCTTTTTTCTGTTTATCCCATTTAACTTTACCATCTGGATGATTACAACAGCTCTCATCAAAACACTTAATACCTAATAATGATGTCATATCTTTATCTAAATCTGGCAAAAAGTCTTTTTCTAGTTTTTCTAATTGTGCTTTATCATAATCCCATACACTCTGACCATCTTTTTTGGGAGTTTTTTGAATAAATCTGTATTCATCCCAATTCATATTATCTCTGAAATATATATCAAGTGATTTTCGGCCAATAAAATATCCGCTAATAACAAAAATTGTTAAAAGCATAAAGCTTCGTATATTTTTGTTAATCAACTCCATTTTAAATAAAATAACAACAGCTAAAATTGGAATACATGAATAAGCAATAAGCTTCATAAGTTCAGTATAACTTTTATATCTTTTGCTATAGTAAGTGTCAATTTCAACTAATTTCATTTTTCTATTTCTCTCTTCAAGCAAATTTTTTGTTTCAGTTTCTATATTTGTTAATTCACTATCCATTACACCAGCTACAGTTCGTTGATCAATTAAGTCTTGCTGACTTTGTGTAACAATAGCTTGTAAATTTACATATTCATTACCTAAATCCTGATATAATTTTGTTCTATCTGATGCCAATTGTTTAATCTGTAAAATAATTTGTTCTTGTACTTTTTCTAAATTATTTATATTTTGATTTAATATTTGTTTATTTGCTTCTTGATCAGGTTTATTCTTAATTTGTACCAATTCTTGATTCATGCTATTTATATCACTTACAATTTGTTCAAGATTTGCATACAATTGTTTTTCAGTTGTATCTATTTTTTGTATCTGTTTTAATACAGTATCTGCACTCATTTGTCCATCTTCGGATGTTTTCAATATTTGTTTAATATCTTGAGTATCGTTCGCACCTATTATTTCTAGTTTGTCACCCATTAATTATATATAATAATAGATAATAATATATAATTATTTCTTTTTAAAACTCATCATAAACATCAATAATGTAATTGCTAAAATACTCCACACAATATATCTATAATTATTATCTACTAATGATAAATTTGATGTTTCAATCATTGCATCAATAGATCCTTCTTTTATAATTGCAAGAACTTTATTGTAATAATACTCGTAATCATTCATATCTTCATCAATCTCTTTTGCAAATTTATCTTGTTTAAATTTTATATCAGCACGTTGTTTTTTTAAACTAATAACGTCTTGTTGTAATATATTAGCCTCTTTATTTAATTCATCTTGTCTTTCATAATATTTACTTCTTACTTTATCTAAATCAACTAATTTATCACATCTTTTATTTTCAGGTAATTTTTCTAGTGAATAATTATTGTATGGACCACCTGCTTGTGTTACGATATCTTGTGAGGAACCTTCTAAAACATTACTTGTACATAGATGATTTAATCTATCATTAGATACAAGAGGCTTTCTTAAATATAAACGCGTATTTTTACCTAAAGAAATATTTGGTTCATAAAATTCAACTGGATAACCTGTATCTTTTTTACGCATTCTTTTATATAAACTTTTGTCTAATAATTTAACCTGTCTTGTTGATGGGTCATATTCAAAACCAACATATGTTTTTCCATTTTTCTCTCTTTCTATAATTTTATTCTCAATATATATTTCAGCACTTGTTATATCAGTTCCTGCATCAGGTTCACATTCATAACAATTTTCTTTATCTTCCATATTTGTTACATAATATCCCATAAATACAAAATCACCTTTATAGTCTATATCATTTTCACCTAATACATATGGAATACTATACTCATCAACATAAATCATTCTATATAATGCAGTATTTAGTGCATCTGGATTTGAATAATAACTTCCGATTGATGCAGCAACTGGATATATTGGATTTATACTGTTTCCTTCAGGTGTTAATAATTTATATGTTCGTTTTGTATTATTTTCAGGTAAAACATATGCCTTATTTTTTAAATCATATTTAATTTCTGAACGAAGACCACATACATTTGTTACATACTGTAGTGATACATTATTTGAATTACCATATCCACCACCTGTTTTAAGATACAATTTATTAGTTGGTTCCATAGGTTTTGATTTACATTTGTCATGTTTATGTTTATATTTTTCTGGTTCTAACCCATGTTCAAGCTCTTTTTTTAAAAAATCCATTCTACTGTTTTCAGTTATAACACCAAAACCATATAAGAATCCCTTATCCCACATCTCATCTACATCCCTGTCTGGTGAATTGTTACCAAAAAGTAATCTAAATTTTCTATTTTCACTAAGTAAATACTGACCTTTATATACAGTAATACCAGATTCTATAAAATTGGCTGGTCCGGGTACAGGACCATATTGTATTATAGGTCTATTTCCATAAAAATCACCATTTTCATTTTCCCATTCTGGGTATGGTTCTATCTTTTCTACTACATCAGGTGGCAATGGTGCTGTTGCCCACAATTGACTACCTGAACTTGTCTTAATTGCTCTTAATTGTCCTTCATTTGTTAATTCAATTCTAGAATGATGATCACATCTGGATTCATCTTCATATACACATCTGCTACCATAATACCAATCCCACCAAGTATTATTGTCATCATCTTTTTTACAAATATATGTAGGATATTCAGCACTACCCCCACATGTTGTACCAGGTTGTTGTGAATGACCATCACCATCTAAACATTGCCACCATCCAGGACAATCATTAATATGTTTTGATTGATTTTTATATTCACTGCATGGAACTTCTTTACCTGACTCACATGTTAACTTAATATTATAACCAACACGATAATCTTTATAATTACTAACTGATGTTACTGGATCAGCCCATGTCCAACCTTCACTTGAATAATTATCGTCGTAATCATATTCTCCACCCCACCACCAATAAGACCATGTTTGCCATTGTTCTGACCAAGTATCTAATATATTATTATTGTAAAACATTCCATCACTACCCAATATAACACCTTGTGGTGGCATTTCAAAAAGAGAGAAATTTTCTGCATCAGGATTTTTATTTCTTGCATTTTTAATTGGTAATAATATAGGTAACATACTCTGTCTTACAGGTTCTACCTCTTCTTTAGTATAATAACAACTACTTGTTAATAATACAAAAATATTATCACCGCAATATTTTCCAAGTGGAGATGAACCTGTTTTTTTTGCAATAGGTGCATTTGATTTTTTGTCGCAATTAACCTCTTTTAAAGCTGGTACACAATTATCTTCCATCAATATCCATTTTGATACTTTTTTATATTTTCCATTTTCATTTTTCCATAATGCACCCAAATAATATTTATCCTTAGTAAAAACAGGCCATAAAATATTTCCACCTGATCTAAGTTTTAGATCTTTGTATTCAACTAATTTATCATCATTGTTAAATGGATACTTTTGTGATAAAAGAATACCTGTTTCTTTACCATCGATATTTCTTTTAACACCTCTTCCTTCATTTTTACATTCATATGTACCAGTAATTTTTGTTGTTGATGTTTGTTTATTTGAATCAAAAACATTTAATTTCCATGGCTCTGTTCCTAACATAAAATTTGTAGCTCCTGCACGATTTGCAATTTCTTTACATTGTCCAACAGACCAACTATTTGTTATTTTTTGATTTTCACCTGCCTTTTTCCAATTTAAATTATTTGGTAAAGCACCGCAACCTCTATGTATTGCGTCACCACCTTGAAATGCTCTGTTAACAAAAACATTATTTCCTGCCATTGCTGTTGCTTTTTGTCTTGTATCACTACCAAATTCAGTTGATGGATTCATTAAAGTGTTAACGGGTACTGTAGCATCTGATTTATATAACAATATAGGTTTATCTGTGTCTACATCTACTAAAATGTGAAGTGAATTTCCTAATGTTTGTTTTTTATCTGTTGTTTTATCTGTTTGAAATCTTACTTGAACTGTTTTAGAAATTTTACTTTCATCTACACTTTGTGTTATAGGTAAAAATATATTAGAATTATTAACATAACCAATAACCTCTTTTGTTTCTTCACCTGGATGATAAATTTTAACCTTAATTGTTAAACCAGAATAACCAGAAGGTGTATGTAGATTAATCATGCTTCTAGTATCTTCCATAACATTTTTATATGTAGATGCTAAATTACTAACTCGTCTTTGAAAATTATTATTAATTTGGATTGCATCCGTTATTTGATCTCCCATTACTAATATTACTATATAAAAAAGAAAAAAATTAATTAGCGAATTACAAGAAATCCAGTTATACTGCATGAAATTATTAGTAAGAACAACCAAAACCACATATCTGAATAAAAACTTTCTAAATTGTATTTAGTTTCTTTTATTTTTTTTTCTAATATTTTATCATCTGATTTTTTATCCATATAATTATTATATTTTTCATCGGTATCTTTCTGTAATCCGTCTATGCTATTTTCAATTTTTTTTGCATCTTCAGCATAGACATCAATTAAATCATGTTTAACTACGTTTTTAATATTATAATTAATATCTTTTATCATGTCACTTAAATATTGTTCTTGCATTTTTCTATGCTTAATATATTTTTTATACTCTTTTTTCATACTTTTTAAAACAGGTGTATGTTTTTTTAGTGCCATTTTATCACATACGAGAGTTTCATATTCGTTATCGTCATCACTTAATTTTATATTTGTTATATTTATTTCAGACATTGGAAAACAAGCACTTCCTTTATTAGATAGTCTATGTATTGCTTGTTTACAGTTATAATCATTATTACATGCTGAAAAACATTTATCTATTGTTACATCTTCACCTGAATTAACACCTTTAATATTAATACTATTAACAATATTTGATTTAAAAGGAACTATTCTGCATCTAGAATATTCATTATAATTAAAATTATGTTCTTCTTCTTGTATATCTTCTCCAACAGAACCGTAAGTTAATTTTCTTAAAAATTTGTCATCAATTTGCTTAAGTGTATTAACATGATTATCGTAATCTTGTATTAAGCTTACAGTCTTTTTTGGTAAATTATCTAGTTTTTTTGACAAACTAGAATCAAATTTTTCTATATTACTATTAACTAAATCTTTGTCAACCAATTCATTTCCTAAAATAAAAAATGATAATATAATAAATATCAATATTATTGGTGTATAATTTTTTTCAAATGATAACATATTAATATATATTAACATATTAATATTTTAATTAAATGTAATCATATAAATACTTTATAGACAATAAAAATACTCCAATTAATATTAAACATATAATAACATTAACGATATTATTATTTTTTACAATTGTAAAGTGAGCAGTTAATATTGTTAAAAAGATTATAATTAAAATCCATAATATATAATGATACTGATTAGATGTTAGTTTTAATTTACTATCTCTCTCCATAGCATTAACATCTTCTAAATTTTTAGTATTTTCATTTACTGTAAATTTTTCAGCTAGTTTTTTCACTTTTTTATCAGTAATTATTGTATCTTGTCTTGAACCATAATAACTATCAGTTAAATTTTTATGCATTTGTTTAGACTGTTCACCCCTATTTACTAATTGTTTTACTCGTTTTAATGAGTCTTCTGATTTTTTTTCACGATCCATTAAAATTTGATTTTTGTTAATTTCATCTTTAAGCATTTTTTCCCATGAATTTAACCTATCAATATCCAATCTATCTTCTTTATCTAATTTTGATAATTCATGTTGTTCACTTTTTATCTTTTCATCTAATTTTTTTATTTTATTTTGCAATTGTAATATTTCTTCACGTTCAATATCGTCTACACCTAATGTAGTTTTTAAAATATTTTCTTTTTGCTTTAATGTACTTTTTAATTTTGATATTTCTTGTTTTTCAGAATTTATTTCTTGTCGTAATTTCAGAATTTTTGCTTCATCTGTACCATCCAATTTTTTATAATGAGAAATTTGACTATTTAAATCTGATATTTCATTATCCATATCAGAAACCCTTTCATTTAATACTTCTATATTTGCTAATACATTTCTATTTTTTTCATTTTCATTTTTAATATTTGATTCAACCGATAAAATATTTTCTGAAAAACCACTAGTTAAATTATCATACTTTTTTTCTAATAATCTTGTATTTTTTACTGCTATATTATCAACACATGTGGCTGCTGGACATTTATAAGTATTTAAAACACTACAATTTGATCCACTTGTTAAACCAACAACATTTATGTTATTAACAATATAAGCTGGACTCGTGTTGGATATTTTATTAACATTTAAACTATTTTTTTCACTTATTAGTGATTTCCAATACATTGCTAAATTACTCGGTGTTAAAGGTAAATTAGTTTCAATATAACCTTTTGCCCTAACAATTAATTTTTTTTTATCTTTTGATAATTCACCACCAACAATTTTAAAAAATGGACGATGATTTACAGCAAATACCCAATCACATTTGTCTGTAATAATTTGTACCCCATTCAAATTTTTTTGTCCTCCATCACTGGCCCATCCTTCAAAATCTCCTGTAACGGCACTTGCCTTAACATCACAATTACTTTCTAATTCAGAACAACACTCACTACCATTTTTAATTGCATATGGATATCCATATGGACATTGTGTTTCTAAATCTTTTGTTAATACATAATTTTTTTCTAAGTATTTATTTTTTTGTTCTCCTTTTTGTAAATCAACTTGTAAATTAGTAATTTGATTTTTTAA
>MDTG01380688.1_pt1 | contig 17593 bp, 16 predicted proteins | sample 811421 | NCBI WGS metagenome assembly MDTG01 (sample SAMN05326645, study PRJNA326480) | marine metagenome | isolation source: seawater | place: Pacific Ocean: South East | collected 2011
CATTATTTTATTTTTTAATGAAAAATGTTTTTGTATTAAAAAAATCTAAAAAATTATGAAAGAAATTATTAATTCACAACTTGATAAAGATTTAGTAAAAAATCTTTTACAATTATCAAATGAATGCATGAAAGAAGCTTTAAAAAAAAAACCACAAGAAGTCTTCATGAAGCCTGATAACACCATAGTAACTAATACAGATAAAAATATTCATAATATAATATCTAATAGATTATTAAATCTATATCCAAAAATTCCGCTTATAAGCGAGGAAGGCAATTTCAATAAAAATTCTTTTTTGCATAAAATTTATTGGTTAATAGATCCTTTAGATGGGACATCTAGCTTTGTAAAAGGTGGAACTGGCTATACAATAAATATAGCTCTTATCAAAAATGGCTATCCTTGCCTTGGTTTAATTGCTAACCCTCCTTCAAAAACTATTTGGTATGGATCAATAAATAAGGCATTTGTTATTAAAAATAAAATAAAACGGAAGCTCGCAGTGAGGTCTCTTGATAAAAAAAATATTACTATAGTAACTTCAAAAAACCTTGATCAAGCTACAAGAAAATTTATTGAAAAGTTTATTGGAGCAAAAATAAATAGTTTTTCATCTTCAATCAAATTTTGTAAATTAGCTGAAGGAAAAGCTGATATATATCCTAGATTACAGAGTATTAGTAAATGGGATATCGCAGCTGGTGATGCTATATTGAGGGCTTCTGGAGGTAAACTGCTAAATAATAAAGGTCAGGAATACAGATATAATACAGCATCTGCCAAATCAGGAGAATTTTTTGCAGTTTCTACAAGTTTGCTTTTAGACGAGCATACCTGATTATAATATTCTACTAGTACTAACAATCTATGTTTATATTTTCAGGATACTGCATAATTTTAATGCAGAGTAAAAATAAAACTAATAAAAGCAGTTACTTTAATTTTTACTTTTAATAAGAAAATATTATCAAATTATTTTTACATAATAATAATTATAGCTTATATTTTATTTTATATTTTTTTTTATAGATAATTTTAGTTCTTTAATCAATTCAATTTCCTTTGATGGTATCTTATCTATAAAATTTTCTAGTAATAAAATATCCTCCTTACTAACTTTAGTATTTAAAAAACCTGAACTATAATTAGTATTTTTTTTTTGAATTTTCTTTATGGAATTAAAATTTATTCCTAGATATTTTAGTAAATTTTCAACCTTCTTAGCATGGATTAAATCTTCTGTTCTGAATATAATACTTTTCAATACTTTTTTTGATTGTGATAATTTTTTATATCTTAAAAAAATCTCTGACCATGCCCAAAAGTAAAGTTCTTTTTTTGATAAATCACTTAATTTTATTCTTAGTAAGTTGCATTCTTCAGTAGGCGAAGAATTATCTAAGAAAAAATTTTTATTTCTATTATGAAAACTCTTCATATTAAAAAGTGGGTCTCTTACTAAAAAGACTACAGAATAAGCATTAATGATTTTATTAAAACCTTTATATAACCCTCTTATATAAAATTTGCTGATATCAAAGTAATTTAATATTTTTTCTTTTTCCATTCTATCTTCAATTACTTTTAATCTTTTTTTTGCAATCTTCTCTATATACTCATAATCACCTTTATTATAGGCAATTAATACTTTTCCTCTTCCTAACAACTCATCTGTTTCAAAAAACTTTCTTCTTATTTTTCTCTCTATATCGCCAAAAAAAAAAGGCAAGCTCTGCTTGAAACTAGGAGCCTCAAATTCACTAAGGCAATCTATGCTATATTCTTGCAAAATATTATAAAGTGTTTTTTGACCGGCTCTTCCTGTCGTAACAGTAAAAATAAAGTTTTTTACCACTTTATTTCCAATTTAAAACTTTAATTAAGTCTTTTACATAATGAGTTTGAATGAAATTCATCCTTCTACCTTTTGCTGGATATCCTAACGCAATTACTAAAATCATATCTTTTTCATTTATTTCATTTATTTTCCACAAATATTTTAAGCAATGAGGTATATGTTCTAAACTATTTTTATAAAATTTTGTTTTAAAATAAATTCCCTTTGTACCTGAGTAAATATTAAAACTTTTTGCTAAGTTCTCTTTATTCGTTAATGCTAATATAGGTTGCTTAATTTTCTTACTTGACACAATTCTTGCAGCATATCCAGAAACTGTTATTGCGACCAGCTTAGTAATTGGTAAAAAATCACTTAAACTTTTAATAGCTATTGCCATGCCATTTTTATTTGATTTTTTTTCTAAATCTACACTAGCTTGCAAAGCGTTTTCTGAAATACTTTTCATTACTTTTATTGAATCTAATGGATGCTTTCCTACTGCCGTTTCTCCAGATAACATAGTAGCAGTTGCTCCATCATTTATTGAATTGTAAATATCTAGTACTTCTGCTTTTGTTGGATAAGGATTTTCTATCATATTATCTAACATTTCAGTGGCTACTATTACTGGCTTTGAGTATTCAATGCAGGATTGAATTATAGTTTTTTGATTTTTAGGAAGCATCTCTAAGTTTGTTTCTGTAGATAAATCTCCTCTATCAATCATAATACAATCACTATTAAGTATTATATCTTTTTTATTATCTAAACCTCTTTGATTTTCTATTTTTGCTACCAATTTTGGTGTTTCACCTTTTATTAACTTTCTTATTTTTTTTAAATGCTCTCCTGATTCAATAAAACTTAAACCCACAAAATCAACTTTATTTTCCTCTGCAAATTTTAGCATTTTTTTATCTCTTTTAGTTATTAGATTTCCAGTAATATTTACATGAGGAACGTTTATTCCCTTTGAGCTTTTTAGTTGTCCTGAAACATTAGCTTTAATATGGATATCTTTACCTATAGTTTTTATTACTTTGAATTTTAAAGTGCCATCATCGGCATATAAAAGATCATTTTTTTTTAAAAAAAGATGCAACTTATCATTAGTTAATGAAATTTTTTTCTTACCATCAAAACCAGGCTTAGTAGTGAGGATTAAAGTATCATTTCTTTTAAAAATAGGTTCCAAAGCTAGCTTTGCTGTCCTGATTTTTTTACCAGGAATATCTAATAAGATAGGACAATCTGGAAGTGTTTTTTTAATGAGTTTAATCGTTTTACTATGCCAATCTAGAGTATTATGTGAACCGTTTAATCTGGCAATACTCATTCCAGCTTTAAACATTTTTTTAAGCATTTCAGGTGTGTTAGTTACTGGACCTATGGTAGCAACTATTTTATTTTTTTGTGTCATGTTATTTAATTTATAAAAATCTTTTGCTTTCTTAACAAGTTTATAATTTCCTTTCTCATATATATATCCTTAATATTTGAATTATTCAATAACGCTTTTCTTATTTTAGTGCCGCTGATCTCCTCTTTAGATTCTGAATGCTTACAAACATCATCAGCAGTAATTTTTTTACATTTTTTGCAATAATAAGGACCTCTTACTTTAATGATTTGAATATTTAATTCATCTTGATATTTTAGGCATAAGTTTTGTGCATCATATTCACCATAATAGTTTCCTACTCCTGCATGATCCCTTCCCACAAGAAAATGGGTGCATCCATAATTTTTTCTAATTAAAGCATGAAATACGGCCTCTCTTGGTCCAGAGTATCTCATAGATGTAGTTAATGCCCCTAAAATCACTTTTCTATTATTAAAACTATTCTTTAATAAATATTGGTAGCTTTTTAATACTGCGCTAGGTAAAAAGTCTCCTTTTTTCTTTTTTCCTATTAATGGATGAATTAATATTCCATCAACTCTTTCTAAAGCTCTAAATAGTATATATTCGTGAGCTCTATGCGGAACATTCCTAGTCTGAAATCCAGCTAAGGTTTTAAGACCTAGTTTACTTATTTGTTTCTTACAATTTTCTGGACTAATAGAAAATTTAGAATATTTATATTTTTTAAAAATAAAGCCTCTAACTGGACCACCTAAAAAAAAATTTCCTAATTTTTTAATCATTTGATAGCCAGGATGCTTGGTATCTTCAACTCCAAATATATCCTTTATGTATTCTTCAAAGTTCACCTTGAAAATACTTCTAGCTAATATCACTCCTATTTTTTTTTTATTATAATATAGAAAAATTTCATCATTTAATTTTATAGATTCAGCTTCAATAGCAGAAATTGGTAGAAGTATAGGCAAAGGGAACAATCTTCCATTAGCAAGTCTCATCTTCTCACAAACTGAATAAAAATCTTTTTCTTCCATAAAGCCTTCTAAAGGAGAAAAGGAACCATTACTAATTTTTTCTAACTCTAAATAAGTATCAAAGTTTATATTTAGTTGCATAAATTTATCTCTTTAATTCTTAATATTTATTTTTTTTAAGATTTGATCTATTATTTCTTGAACTGTTGGTAGCTTATCCATGTTAATTGATAAATCATATTTTAATGGTGCATTCCAAGGTATATCCAACCCTACAACATTTTTTTCTTGCCCATTATGAAATTTTTTATATATCCCTTTGACATCCCTTTGAGTAACTAATTTTAAAGAAACATCTAAATATATTTCAAAATATTTCTTAAAATTTTCTCTATTCCAATTTAATAAATCTTCTCTGCTATATAATGCTGATACAACAACAATAATTTCTTGTTTATCTAAAAAAAGGGACAACCTTTGTATCCTTTTTATTTGACTTACTCTAGATTCTATATCGTAACCTAGATCATTTCCAAACAATTCTCTTATAATATCTCCATCTATACTTATGACATTATTATATTTTTCTTTTATTTTTTTTATCAGCTCTTTAGCTAATGTAGTTTTCCCAGATCCTGATATGCCTGTAATCCAAATTATCATTTTTATTTTTTTTTATATCATTTTTTTAGCAAGTAATTTTTTTTTATTTTGCCAATTATTACCAAGATTATTTTTTTCTGCTTCTAAAGTATATATTGATACATAATTTCTAGCTATATTTTTATTTTTAATAAAATCCAAATACCTTATCGAGCTGAAACCATAAATATTTTCAGTCCAATAATTAATAAATCGTTTTTCAAATACTCTCCACTTACTTTTGCCTAAAAAGAAAAAAATTACTTTAATTAAAAACCTTATTAAGAATATCCATTTAGGAGACAAATAGAACTTAAAATCAAATTCTTCCGTCCAAACATTTCCATAATTTAACTTTTTTAATGTGTTTCTATACAACTTTTGATTGATTTTATAATTCATTGGAACTCTTTCCCAGAATTTAATAAATGATTTGTTCCATAAAGGTAGTAACCAATGAATTTGATAAAAATCATAGATCCTTTGACTATTTACTACATATTTAGTTTGTCTATTATCATACTCTAGAAGTTCAATTAAACCATATAATGGCATTTCTTTTATTTTAAATTTAATTTCAATCTGTTTAAGTAATTCCTTCTTAATAATATTTTTATTTTTTTTTGTTTTTAATGAATCCCAAAGAGAATAATGTTTTTCATAATGATATCTCAATACTTTGTCTATATTTTTTTCTATTTCATAATTTTTTACATTTAACTTTGGCGTATTTAATGGTATGTGCCCACCAGAAATAAAGTCACCAGAATTACCATTAATTATAATATCATTTTTTTTGATAAATTTATTATTAATAAGTTGATCAATAGCAAATAGGCCCTGAATTGTTGATGTTGCACATCCATCAACACTTTTTATAATGTAGTTCTTATATGTTTTGGATTTATAAAAATTTTGTGCTTTATTATGGGTAATTTCTACAAAAGTCCAATCATAACCTAACTTTTCAGCTATTAACCTTGAAGCATTTGATTCGTAATTGTTACTAATACCATAAGAAAAACATTTAACATTTTTATAGTTAAAATGTTTAAGTCCAGAGGCAATTAAACGAGAGTCTAGTCCTGCAGATAAAGGGATTATTATTCTTTTTCCTTGTACGCTTTTTATTATATTTTTAATTAAATTATTTAAATGTTTTTTTAAATTATTTTGATATTTGGCATATGATATAGATAAATTTTCTCTCGGTAAAAATGAAAAATACTCCTTGCAAAAATATTGATTTTGATTTTTAAAAAATAAAAAATTTCCTGCGCTTATAGATCTTATTTTTTTCCATAAAGTACCATCATTAATTGTATAACCAGACATTCTAAAGGCTACAAGTTGGCTTTCATCTAATATTTTTTCTTCTAATAAGTTAGCTTGAGATGATAATTTTAAAAGTCCATTATCAGTGCTATAATAGATAGGATAACCTCTGCAATAATCAACAGCTGCAAAAGTCCATTTTGAACAAATTATAATGATTCCAAAATTATCTCCTAAAAAATTTATAATTTTCTTGCAAAGTTTTCTTTCAATTATATCTTTATCTTCTACGAGCTTAAAAATATCTACAATAAATTTATTACTTTGAAAGCCCGCTACCCATATCTCAATTTTTTTAATATTGTAGCGTTTCCATTGATGTAGTTTTCCAGAATAAAAAGTTACTTCAACCATAAATATAAAATCACTTTATAAAAGTTTACCGATATATGTTAATTATTATAAACTAAATTCTATAAAAATTTATTTTTTTCTATATAAAATTTAATTAATATTAAGTTTTTTTTACATTGGATTTTGGTACCATAATTTTGGTGCTTCATTGATTGTATTAATAACTGTTCTGAAATCGAGACCGAGTATTTCTAAATATTGACTAATATTTTCATATCGTGGTTTATTTTCTTCATTTACCAATTTTAGACCTTTTTCTCTTGATATAACACCTTCTCTTACTTGGTTGCTTCTAAAAGTATCATGTTCCGTAAAACCTGCCATTACATAATAAATATAATTATAAAATCCTGCAGTGCCATCTCCTATTCTCCACGTAGTCTTTGTATCTAAAGCTAACTCCCAATTATATTCATTAATTAAAGTATCTTCTATTAGGTCTTCATCCCATTTCCAATAATCATATATGTAAAAATAGTCCTCTTTTTTTTTAAAGCTTCTATAAAACTCTCCGGATAGCGTATCCCAAATAGAACTATTGAAATAAGATGGGTTTTTGATCATCTCCTTCAATCTTAGGTACTGATATCTTAGTTGTTTTAAAATACCATATGAATAGACTCGGTCTAATTCAAAATCAGGTGGATACCCCAAAAATCCTGATTTAAAATGTGTTACTTCAAAAGGGCTATACCCCCATAAATTTAATCTAATATTATTTTGCTTTTTCACCTTTTCAATGTACTTATAAAAATGTTTGTCTCCTGCTGTGAATAAATTAACCATGCCTAAATGTGGGCTTTTTAACCAAGCTAAAATATTTTTCTTAATATTTTTTCTCTTATACTCTATGTCTGCAGATACTATAATATTTTCAACATTTAGTTTTGCACATACTCTACTAATATTTCTTCTTCCAATATCTGAAGTCATTCCCCAATCATAAGTATATGTAATTGGTTTCATCTTTAAAGTATTAACTATCAAATGTAAAGCATAAGAACTATCTCTTCCACCTGAAAATGGAACTATGCAATCTTTTTCATTTTTTTTTCTATACCCATCTAAAATACTATACAATTCCTCTTTAGGCTTTAACTTACTCTTTTTTTTATGGTTAATACAGTAATTACAAATCCCTTTACTATTAAATGAAATAAATGGAAAAGTATGAGGAAGAAGACATTTTCTACATCTTACTAACTTAGGTACTTCCTTCATTAATAAAGCTTCATCTTCAAGCATAAAATTATTATTTGGTACTAAAGCAATTCTTTTTACTTTATGATTATTTATAGAAATTTCTTTTGAAGCAACCTTAGGAATATTAAAAACTTTGTATTTATTGTTCAAATTCTTAATATTGTCACACCCTAAACTAGCTAGATGAAATTTTTCAGAAGAGAACATAAATAAACCATTTTTTTTTCCATAATACAGGCTTCCGTGATTAGAACATAATAGGAGCTTGCCCATATTTGGGAAAGCAATGGCAACAGAAAAAGTACCCTCGCAATTTGCAATCATTCTATTATGCAAATACTCTAAATCATTTTTTTTATCTAACTTACTAGCCATGGCATAAAAAACTTCCGTATCTAAATTACTAGTAGGATGAACTTTTTCATTATCAAATATTTTTTTATCATTTACTATTATACCGTTATGAAAAATACAAATTCCTTTTTTTATAAAGGGTTGGTTTTCAGCGTTATCATTAGTAATTAATCGTCCTATGCCTAAACACAATTGATTTTTATTGAGATTTACTTTTTTTAAAAGCTTTTTTATAGAATAGTCTGCTTTAATAACTTTATAGTTCCCATTATAAATTAAAATTCCGCTAGAGTCTTGTCCCCTAATATTTGCAAAATTAGATAATTTCTCAATATATGATTTATTTTTTTTACTGTGCCCTACTATACCAAAAATGCCACACATTTTTCCTCTTTAAATTACTTATTAATTAAACTTTTCAATATAAAAAACTCTTCATCCATTCGTTCTTTCCAAGTTCTAATAAAATTACTTTTAATACTTGCTATCTTATTTTTAAATTTGCCTATATTATCTGGGTGATTTAATAAATACAAAATTTTCTTAGCAAGGTCACCTTCATTATTTACCTTGTAATAAAGGACACTTCCCCTTAAAAGCTGATAGGTCTTAACGTCTATAAATTTTTTTCTTTGAGGGAAAGGAATAATCATACAGCAATTAGAGCTTATTGCTTCTAAATTGGTATTTATTAAATTACCGTCAGTGTTTGCTGAAACATAAATGTCAGACTTTGAGTAATAATTTAATACTTCATTATGAGGGATACTCTTCAAAAAAGTAAAATTTTCTAAATAGCCTGAAGCTTTAGTGAGAGAAAATGCTTTATTATATAAGCTTCCATCTCCAATAATAGTAATACTAATACTCCCATCATATTTTTTTAATACATTTATCATTGCATTGATAAAGATTAATATACCTTTATATTCTTCTAACCTTCCTACGAAAAGTATATTTTTTTTTTTTTTTTCTAGAATTAATGGGTTTATTTCTAGCCACACCATTTAATAAAACATATCTAGGAACTTTTTTATTTAAAACCTCATCAAACCAATATTCAATTCCACTTCCATCTTGAGTGCCTATAACACATGCAAATCTACCTTTAAAGGAAAGTTTATAAATTTTATGTACTAATCGCTTACTATTTAATATTGATCTCCAAAATGAACAGACTCCTAATACTCTAACCACAATAGGTTTATTTGGAAAAAATTTTGTTAAACAGTATGCAATAACAACATTTGCAGAATCACAATATATAATATCAGGTTTTTTTTTTTTAATTAAAATTATAATTTTAAAAAGCTGTCTAATATCTCTAAATATCATCGCAAGTTTTCTAGGGAAAAAACTAGGAAAATAAAAGATGCCTGATAAAATTTTAACATTAGCATTTAAATTTTTGAGTTTAATACTGATATCCTTTTTCTTGATCCAATTAGATTTATAAGTCGATCCAGAGTCTTTTGCAGTGAAAATAATTGAAGTATCGTATCTAGCTGCAATCGCATTAAAGAGATTGTAAATAGTTGGTACACCTTCAGGTTTCCAGATCATTTTTTCCAAACTGTTTTCAAACCCTGAATAGAGTCTTGTTATAAATAAAAAGTTCATAATAAATCTTATATTAAAATTTGAATTATGGTAATATTTTATTTTTTTTAATTAAATTTACAATAAAGATTATAATTAACTTTATTTATATTTTGGGAAGAGCTGTGTCATTAATAAATAATAAAATATTCTATAATAAATTAGTAAAAAAGATGCAAATTTATAGAGGAGATACTATATACTTAGCAAGTGACCTAATAAAACTAATATTATATTTAAAAATAAATAAAAAGCCTTTTGATCCTAATGACATAATCAATTCTATATTAAATGTTCTTGGTAAAAATGGTACTTTAATAATACCTTCTTTCAATTGGGATTTCTGCAAGGGCAAACCTTATGATATAATTAATAGTAGAGCTCAAACTGGATCTTTAGCAAATTTTATTTTAAAAAAAAGACGTGATTTCAGTCGCACCGCCCATCCGATTTACTCTTTTTTAATAACAGGAAAATATAAAGAAACATTAATAAATTATAAAAATATTTGTGGCTTTAATTCAGACTCTCCCTTTGATTTTTTTTTTAAAAATAATATTAAACTTGTTTCATTAGGCACACCACCGAGTGAGAGTTTTTCAATCATTCACTATTTTGAACAAAAAGCAAATGTTGAATATAGATTTGTAAAAAAGTTTAAATCTAAATACATAGATATAAATAGAAAAACTACTTTAAAAACCTATTCAGCTTTTGTAAGAAAACTTAAATATAAAAAAAGAAGAGACTATAATATAAGTTTTTGGAATGACTTAGAAAAAAAGAAAATATTATTTATCTCTAAATATAAAAATATACCTATTTCCATGCTAACATCTAAAAGAGCTGGTAATCTTATATTGAAAGATCTATTAAATTTAAGGAAATATTATCCTGAAAAAATTAGACAGAAAATTTAGTTTTTATTTGCCTATAACTTGCGGATTTTTAATTATTACACTAATAAATTTTTATATAAAATTTTTCCTGCACTATTTTTAGGAAAGTTATTGATATATTTTAAAGTAATTACTCTTTTGGTTATTAAAAAATTTTCCTTAATTATTTTATAAATCTCGTTTACTTCTATCCCTTTTACTGTATACCATATAAAAATATGCTCACTTCCAGTACAAAGTGCATTTATACCATTTTGCTGAAGCTTATATTCAATATCATCTAAATTAATTCTTTTATCTTCTATTTTTATGAACCTGCTATCTCTTGATACAAGAATAAATTGATTATTAGAGTTAAATTTTGCCATATCTCCTGTATCAAGCAATCTAGATGAACTTTGATTTTTTTTCATTTCTAAATAACTACTAGCATAACCTAAAAAAACATTTGGCCCTTTATAAAATAATTTTCCTATAGTATTAGTTTTCGATATTTTTTTATTTTTTTTATCTAGTAAAAAAAATTGCCCTCCTTTAATTGGCTTACCTATTATGCCATTATTAAAATTTTTATTTTTTACCAAATGGTATGACATCCTTGGAGAGGCCTCTGTTTGTCCATACATTATATAAAATTTTATTTTATTTTTTAAAAAACTAATTATCCTATTAAATGAATCTTCCTTAATTTTACCTCCTGCCTGGGTCAAAAACTTGAGCTTAGATAGATAATATTTTTCTAACTTAAATTTAAAAATAATATCATAAGTAAAAGGAACTCCATTAAAGTTTGTAATATTATTTTCTTTTACTAAATTTATTGAGGATTTTTCAATTAATGCTTTATCAGTAAGAATTAAACTAGCCCCTGAAAAAATATGAGTATTTATTACAGACAAGCCATAAGAGTAAAAAATTGGTAAATTGGTAATAGTTCTGTCACTTTTTGATATCTTTAAATAATTAATTATATTAATAGTATTAGATAGTAAATTTTTATAAGAAATTTTCGCAAACTTTACTGATCCTGTTGACCCTGATGTAGAAATCAATAAAGCTATGCTTTTATTAATATTAAATTTTTTTGATTGCTTCAGAATATAAAAACCGCTTAAAATTTCATTATTATATTTTTTATAGTTTTTATTTTCAAAATTTTCTAAATCACTAAAAATATAATTTGGTTTGAACCTATTTATTATTTCATGAAAGCTATTTTCCTTAGTATTATTGTCTAATAGTATTGCTACAGTTTTTTTTTGAAGACATGCGAGATAAATTAATAAGCCTTCTAAACTATTTGAGGTCTTTATTAAACAAACTGACCTAGAAGAAATTAGCTTGCTTACATAATTAACTTTTCTATATAAATCAAAATAAGTGATTTTAGTATTATCTTTAGCGATAATAGCGATCTTTTCTTTGTTAATATTTTTTTTTTCAAAAGGAAATTTATACATAAGTTTTTTAAACAAATAATCAGTTTACTGTTTTAATAAGCTTTATTATATATAGCTTGTACCGCAAGAGCAAATTTAGAAAATCTGTTTTTAATAAAAGGGAACTGATTAATAATTATATTAGAACAAACTTGACTAGCATTTTTTATTTCTAAAACTATTTGATTATTTCTTATTTTCTTTATTGGTTCTTTATATTTATGATATTCTATGTTTCTGTCCAATGTTGCTCTAAGCCCGTTTTTAAAAACAAAATATTCCCTATAATAATTTACCACAACTATGGGCATGCAAATTCCATATAAAGTATCAAAAAAACCGTAATTTAAAACTTTATTATACTCTCTTTCACTTAATTTGCATGATGTCTTATACCTTCCTTCTACACTTGAAATCTTACACTCTAGTAAGTTTTTATTACCTACATCTAGACTTTTGGGGTAATTTCTTATTCTTATTTTTTTTCTCATTACCGACCCTTCCTGTGAGTCAGTAAATGATTGAAATTTATGATTATCAAAATAAATAGAACTAATTAGCCTTTTAGTATATTGTTTTTTTCCATTTTTTAAAATTAAATAACTTTTTAGGTCAATATATTTATCACTATCCGTATAAAATTTTTCTTCTGTTCTAAAACTCATTTAATTCACCTCAATTTTAGAGCTTTTAGCTAATTCGCTATTTAATTTGCAATCATTGATATTAAAATTTTTAATACTAATGAATGCTCCAGCAAACTCTTGTTTTTTATTATATGCATCAATACATATTTCTACTTTATTAAAATGTACTTTAGCTAATTCTATAAATGAAAAATCTTTAGAAACTACCCCATAATAGGAATTAAATATTTTTAAATTTTCTGCTCTAATTTTACTATTTTCTGCAGAAAGAGCTTTATCAGTACAATTTTTTAAAAACAAATTTTTTAAATTATAACTTCCTCCAGAAAAGTCTATACAGTCATTAATAGCATCTTCAGCTTTAAAGTTTTCTATTGTTAAATTAGAAAAGTCTACGTCTAAGGCATCGCTTATAGAATTTTTTATAAATATCTTTGATATATTTCCCTCAGATTTTACTATATTAATTCCATCCTCACAATTACTATTGTTAGCTAAAATCTCAACATCATTTAATATTGAGTCATAAATTGTAAGGCAGCCTGTGTAGCCATCTTTACTTACTAAATAATCTGAAACTTTCATATTATTTTTTAGTATACTTTTATCATTTAATTCAATTATAAGCTTATTTAATATTGATTTATTATTAATTAGTGCTCTTGCATTTAAAGAGTTTTTTGTCAGTGTAAGTTTATTTTGTTTTTTATTATAAGCATAATTAATATTTCCATATAATACTAAGTTGATTTTACCAATACTAATTTCTTTAATATTATCTTCAGTAAATTGAGATTTTTTAATATTATTTTTTTTATTTAATCTAAAATTCTCTACTAAAATTACTGGTATATTATTATATTCAAATCTTTGTGATAATAATCTTTTTAAATCTTTATTTTTTATAGGTAAAAATATACATTTTTTTTCTTCATTATCACAGAGATATATTTCAGACATATTTATTATTTTAGCTTTATAAAAAATTTCATTTACATATTTAGTTTCAATTAAATTTTTGTTTTCTGACTTTCCAGCAAAAGTCATTTCCGATAAATCTTTTAATTTTTTTTCAATGAGTTCTAGCGCTAATAACACTTCTTTTTTATTTTTATCCACACCTAAATCTATTAATTTATCTATTATATGATTTTTATTTAACTTTCTAAAGGTTTGTAAATTATTCAAAGCACCATTTTTAATGTTTGTATTTAATATTATCTCTTCACTTTGAAAAGGAAATAATCTGGCCATTCCATCATAATATATAGGAAGAAACTCATGATTCATAAAATCATAATATATGCGCCTGTTATCATTAAATGAAGCATGAGAAGCATTCATAGCTAATTGCAAAATATCAAAATTTAAAAATGTATTATTTATAAAACTTTCATAAATTGAATTAGTATTTAATGTCTCAGAATATTTTCTTTTTTTATTTAAGTTATTTAAGGTAAAAAAAGCATTTTCATATCGCTGACTCCTCTCAACTATTTTAGAGTTACTTACTTTAAAATAATTAACATCATATGGATTATTATCAAGGTTGTAGTGCAATCTATCATCATTAGAAAAAAGCAATCCTTCTCTATAGTTATTGTATTCTATAAACTCCTTTACCACTTTTTCTTGAAAAATAAAGTCTGTATTTTTTTCATTATATTTTACTGTAATTTTTGCCGTCCTAGGAGAGAGAAAACCCATTTCATTGGTGATGTACGCAGCAAAAATTTCATTATCTAATGATACTCTAGTTTTAGGTCTTAATAATAAAAATTTCACTATTCCATAAATATGTCCATCCTCTAAATATACCTGCATTGAGGGTAATTCAGTTACAGGCATATGATGATCTTCGAGGTCTCCATGTGGTTTTATAGATGCTTTTAATATGCAGCTAGTATTATTTTTATACGCAATTGTTATAATAGCATCAGTTTTTTGACCATTTTCAAAAAAACCTTTTTTAACAAAACTACCATGATTATTTAATATTATTTCTGTCCATTTTCTATCTTTTAAAAAATCTATAGAAATATTCATATTTTTAAAGTTTTTTGGAGAATTATTTAAAGCACTCTCATAATCTAAATCTGTGCACTTTACTATTGTTTTGTCATTAAAGGAACTATCAAAATAAAATATGGAGAATAAAAAAACAAATAATATAGAAAAAAAAAATGTTTTGCTTAAAAATAGATTTTTATTCATACATATTTTAAGAAATATATTTAATTTCTATCCTATTAATATTTTTATATTTTTTCAGTTCCCCTTTAAAAAAAACCAAATTATCTTTATTTTTAAAACCTAATCTATAGAAATAATTTTTACTTTCCTTATCATATATATAAGATTTTAAATAATTACTTTTTTCTATCAAAGAAATAGGTGTAGTAGCCTCTAATTCCAAAATATTTAATTCTATACCTTCATTAAATGACATAGTATAAAAGTCAGCATTAAATTTATTAAAAAAATATTGAACTATTTCTATAAAAATAATTACTGTTAATATGACAGTTACAAGTAAAGCTAGCCACTTAATTGATACACTGGCTGTAATGCCTAATGTAAGTAAAGCAAAAAACATAACGAGTTCAAAAGGACTTTTTACAGGATTTCTGAATCTCACTATTGAAAGTGCGCCAATCATGCCTAAGGATAATGCAATATTATCTGCAATTATACTTGAAATTACATAAGCAATACATGGTAATAGTAAGAAAACACCAGTATGATGATAAGCTTTAACCCAATATTGTCCTACTAAAATCAAAGAAGCTCTAATTAAGTATCCAGAGAAAATAAGAAATATTATAATAAATAAATTTGTAAGGTTACTGGAAATAGCTTCAAAAAATAATTCTATCATATTGTGTTCCTTTAAAAATAAAAATATAAAATTTATTAATATTTAACATTTAATTGTCAAATAGCTGATCTTATTTTATTTTAAATTTATCAACTTCTTCAGGTAATACTAATTCAAAATCTACCTCACATATTTTATACTCGTTTACCATAGCCTTACCTTGAAATTTTGCAATACCTCTTTTGTAAGAAATTACTTCTGAATATAAATCTAATCTATCACCTATTATTACCTTTTTCTTAAATTTTGAATTAGAAACCTTCGATAAGTACATGACTTTGCCTTTATTGCCTGGCAATGTTAAAATAGTAAGCGCAGAAAGCTGAACAATAGCTTCAATTTGAAGTAATCCAGGCATATTGGGGTCGCCTGGAAAATGACATTTAAAGAACCAATCATTTGCCGTAAGGTTTTTAAAACCTTTCGCAGATTTACCAGGAATAACTTCTTCTGCAACATCAATCATTAAATATGGGAATCTATTTTTTTGATAAGCAAGAATATCTTTATTATCTAAATACATATTTTAAAGAGTTTTTATTTTTTCAATAACTTTTTTATAAATTGCTTCACTACTAATTCCAGAATTTTCTAAAATTTCCGAATAAGATCCAGTATTTTTATATGAATCCGGTACTCCAAGAAAAACCTGCAATGGTTTTATTTTATTTTGAATTAACACTTCTGATACAGCTGAACCTAAACCTCCAATTATATTATGTTCTTCAACAGTAAAAACTAATTCATATTCCTTAGCAATTTTATCTAGTCTGACTCTATCTATAGGCTTGATAGTATGAAAGTTATAAAGTGAGCAGTTAATTCCATTCTTACTAAGTTTTTCTACAGCTTTTTTACTTTCTCCTACTGATGTACCAGTTGCTAGAATTGCTATTTTTTTTCCTTTTATTATTTGCCTAGCAGCGCCTATTTTAAAATCGTAATCATCATAATTTATTTGCTGTGAATTATTATCTCCTGTTAATCTGATATAAGTAGGATTTTTTGATTTTGCAGAAGCAAAAACAGCTTTAGCTGTTTCTAAAGTGTCAGAAGGAGAAATTATATTTATATTGGGAAGAGATCTCAAAACTCCCAAATCTTCTATACAACAATGAGAATAACCTAAATAACCTAACGATACTCCACTTGCTAATCCAACAAATGTCAAAGGTATTTGCATATATGCTAAATTTATTTTTATTTGCTCTAAACATCTCATTGTTTGAAAAGGAGCAAATGTTGAAACAAATACATTTAGACCTTCATTAGCTAAACCAGCAGCAACACCTAAAGTATTTTGTTCAGCTATTCCTACATCAAAATATCTCTCAGGATATTTTCTTTTAAATCTATCAAGCCCTGCAGATGTGGAAGTATCAGAAGTAACAATAACTAACTTTTCATCTAATTTTGCTAACTCCATTATTGATAAACCGTAAGTGGCTCTTTGTCCAATGGACTGCCATAACTTTATATTTCTTTCAGTATAAATCATTTTATTCTAAAACCTCTTTTAATGCTTTTTCATAATCATTTTTAGTAAGTAGATTATGATGCCACTTATTATCATTTTCAAAAAATTTTATGCCTTTACCTTTAATTGTATTTGCTATAATGGCATTAGGTTTATTATTATTTTTTTCTTCCACCATTGCAAAAGTTAATTCTTTAACATTGTGCCCATCAACTTCAATAACGTTCCAACCAAATTCTTTAAACTTACTATTCAAATTGTCATTAGGCATAATTTCTTGTGTGGATCCAGTTTGTTGAAAGTTGTTTTTATCGATAATAACTTGTAAATTTTTAAGATTAAATTTTGAAGCAGCCATAGCACCTTCCCAGACAGATCCTTCATTACATTCACCATCACCTAAAACAACATATACTTTATTTGTTAAGTTTAGGTGAATTTTTGCTAAAGCAATACCAATACCAATACTTAATCCCATACCCAAGCTTCCTGTTGAAAATTCTATTCCTTTATCTAATTTCCTTACGGGATGCCCAAATAAAAAAGTATTTTTACCTTCATAATTGAGCAACTCTTCTTTTGA
>MDTG01092824.1_pt1 | contig 17592 bp, 18 predicted proteins | sample 811421 | NCBI WGS metagenome assembly MDTG01 (sample SAMN05326645, study PRJNA326480) | marine metagenome | isolation source: seawater | place: Pacific Ocean: South East | collected 2011
AAATACCTCTTAATCTCAATGTTGGGGAAACTTTTATTACTCCTGAGTACGATCCTTTTTATCAGGACATTTTATTACAAGACCGACTGGACACCTCCAAAAGAACCTCACAAAGAGATTCCGTTAATGAGCAAGCTATTGACTATACCCTAAGAAAAAGCATTAGTTTGATAGGGGTAAGAAAGAATAAAATGGAAAATAAATCCACTCGATTCTTCAGCCCTGAAAATTTTGATTTTTCATATGCCTATAATGAGTTGTCCCACCATGATTATGAAATTAAAAATCAAACCGACAAAAACCTGCAATTAGGGGTTAACTATGGTCATTCCTTTAAGTCAATGGAAATCAACCCTTTTAGAAAAATTCAAGTCTTAAATCGCAAGCGTTATTGGCAATGGTTGAAAGAAATTAATTTCAATCCGATTCCCAATAACATAGAAATTAACTCTAATATAAATCGAGATTTTAGTAGTCAACGTTTTCGACAAGTTTATTTGGAGGGTGTTGACGCAGCTGTTCAACTTCCCCTACCTGACCTACAACTTAGAAACTATCTGTTTGACTGGTCCTATACAATTAGCCATAATTTGACCCGTTCAATGCGATTTAATTTTACAGCTTCCAACAACAATATCATTCGAAATTTCTTCGAAAATGATCCTAACAATCCCTTGGGTAGGGTGAACAAAAGTTTGGACATCTGGGATGGCATTTGGGATACCGGTCAAACCGATCGTCATTTCCAGACCCTTTCACTGAACTATAAAATTCCTTTGCGATTAATTCCTTTTCTAAATTTTCTTGATGCCAATTACAATTATACAGGTGATTTTAGTTGGCAAAGGGGATCCAACGCCATGGCAGCTGTTGCTTCTGAAGAAGGTCAACAACTGGGGATAGTGAATACTATTCAAAATGCCAATACCAAAACCCTTACTGGATCGGTTTCTTTCAATAAACTTTATATGATTTTGGGGTTAAAATCCAAAAAGATGCAATTTGATCAATCTTTTGCAAGGAAAGGGACTGCAAACAACCTTCGGACTCAAAAAGAAGAGAAAAAACAAAAAAATAATGCCTTTAATAAAGGGGCTACTTATTTTATTGACCTACTTTCATCCATCAAAAGAGTCCAATTCAATTATTCGGAAAACAATGGTAAAGTGATTCCGGGTTATCTAGCCAGGGTTGGATTTATGGGTACCCTAGACCCATCTTTTGGTTTTACTTTCGGAAGCCAAGCCGATGCACGTTATGAGATTGCCAAGAGGGGATGGTTGACCAATTTCCCCAACTTCAACGAGCCTTTTGTTCAAGTCCATAACAGCAAATTAAATGTTTCCGCTCAGATCAATCCCTTAAAAGATCTGATCATCGACTTGAATGCCGAACGCAATTATTCAAACAATCTTTCTGAAAACTTTCAGGTTCGGAACCTGGGTTATCTTGCCTTAAATAGAAATGAATATGGGAATTTTGGAATGTCTACCATTTTGATCAAAACTGCTTTTTCAGGAGGGGCAGGTGATGTAAATCAGAATTTTCAAAACTTCAGAGACAACCGTCTGATCATTGCCAAAAGACTGGCTTATCAAAATGGAACTTCGCTCACCAATCATGATGAAAATGGCTTTCCAGAGGGATTTAATAAAAACCACCAAACTGTTTTAGTGACCTCCTTTTTAGCGGCCTATTCCGGAACTGATCCCAACAAAATATCTATTGAACCCATTCGAAGTACGCCACTTCCCAATTGGAATTTGAAGTACACAGGTTTGACAAAAATCAAATCTTTGGCCAAAATTTTTAATCGATTTTCCATAACTCACGGTTATAGATCAAGTTATAACCTTACGAATTATCAAACTAATTTGGAGTACGATCCTACCCAGCCTCTTCTCAAAGATCCTTTGGGGAATTATTTGACCTCAAGATTTTACTCCAATATCAATTTAGCGGAACAATTCAATCCTCTAATTCGTCTGGATATAGAGTTCAAAAACTCACTAAAAATACTCACAGAATTGAGGAGAGATAGAACTTTATCCTTGAGTTTAGATAACAGCTTACTGACCGAACAAAATGGAAATGAATACATCGTTGGGATGGGATATCGTTTAAAAGACCTAAGAATCAGAACCAATTTAGGGGGAAGAAGGGTTACCCTAAGTGGGGATCTTAATCTTAAAGCGGATTTTTCTTTCCGAAAAAATGTTACTTTGTTGCGAAACTTAGAATATAACAATAATCAAGTAACCGCAGGGCAAACACTTATGTCCATTAAATTTTCTGCAAACTATAATTTATCTAAGAATTTGTCGAGCATATTTTTTTACGATCATAATTTTTCTGAATTTGCTATTTCAACAGCTTTTCCTCAAACCTCTATTAGGTCTGGAATCACCATTCGTTATAATTTTGGAAACTAGAAGTGAATTGTATTACTTTGCGTTTTTAATTTAAACCAAGGTCAATGAAGATTCCTTTCGATCTGCTTTACAGTAACGATCACGAGTGGGTCAAATTAGACGGTGAAGTTGCTACAATAGGTATTACAGATTTTGCCCAACGAGAATTGGGAGATATAGTATACGTTGAAATTGAAACTGTGGGAGATTTCCTAGCCCAGGAACAAGTTTTTGGAACGGTGGAGGCAGTAAAAACAGTTTCTGATTTATTCATGCCCCTTGGCGGTGAGGTTTTAGAGTTTAATACTCTTCTTGAAGAAACACCAGAGGTTGTCAATGAAGAGCCATATAAGTCAGGATGGTTGATCAAAATCAAAATAGACAATCCCGTTCAACTTAAGGATTTATTGAGTGCTGATCAATACAAGGAATTGATTCAGGCTTAGAACTAAAGCGCCAAGACAAAAAAAATCTTGTTTATTATCGATTTTTTTTTAGTTTAGCATACTAAATATAGTTTATAAAATGCAACCCAAAAAGAACGAAAAAGCCGATTTATCAAAAAATAGTAGTCTCTATTTCATCATAGGCTTGACATCTGTTCTGTTCATTTCATGGCAGGCTATTGAATGGAAATCATATGATAGAAGTGGCTATGGATATGAAGCATTAAACGTTGAAGATGATGATGATGAGGAAATCCCAATTACAGAACAAATCAAAGTTCCACCGCCACCGCCACCGCCACCACCTGCCCCAGAGGTCATTGAGATTGTAGAAGACGAGGAAGAAGTTGAAGAAACTGTAATTGAATCTACAGAGACCGATCAAGAAGAAATCGTCGAAGTCGAGGAGGTAGAAATTGAAGATGATTTTGAAGATGTCGATGTGCCTTTTGCGGTGATTGAAGATGTTCCCATTTTCCCGGGTTGTGAAAGGGTCGCCAAATCCAAAAGAAGAGATTGTTTTCAGGAAAAAATCAATAAACACATTAGAAAAAACTTTCGTTATCCCGAAATCGCTCAAGAAATGGGTATTCAAGGAAGAGTTTATGTGAATTTTATCATATCCAAAGATGGTTCCATCAATAATATCAGAATGCGAGGGCCAGACAAGAATCTGGAGAAAGAAGCCGCAAGAATCATTGGGAAATTACCCAATATGACCCCTGGGAAACAAAGAGGTAGACCAGTAAGAGTTCCCTTTAGTATTCCAATTACTTTTAGGTTGCAATAAGATTAAAATAGGATCTTCAAAATCTTCAAACAGGTTTGCACAAGGATGATTTGTAGCCTATCTTTGCAGATGGATATTTGATGATGAAGACCCACTCCAACAATTTACCCATAGTAACATTTAATATTTTGACACTCCTAAGTGATTTTCTAAAACTCACAAAGTTTCGTTTGTCTATAAGCGTCGTCTTTTCATCAGTAGCAGGCTATTTGCTTGCCGTAGATCAAATTAAAATTTCTATACTGCTAGGACTGTTTTTCGGTGGTTTTGCAATGGTGGGTGCCTCTAATGCTTTCAATCAGTGGATTGAAAAAGAAAAAGATGCCTTGATGGATAGAACAAAGAATCGTCCCCTTCCGGCAGGGCGCATGAATAATCTTACAGCTTTGACCATTGCTTCCTTACTTTCACTTCTGGGAACTTTTATATTAAACAACATAAATTATAAAACTGCCCTTTTTGGAGCACTTTCTATTTTTATTTATACTTGTGTATATACACCCCTAAAGTCGGTTACTCCCCTTTCTGTATTTGTAGGAGCTTTTCCTGGTGCCATACCCTTTATGCTTGGTTGGGTTGCAGCAACTGGCAGTTTTGGTATCGAACCGGGGGTCCTTTTCATGGTTCAATTTTTTTGGCAATTTCCTCATTTTTGGGCTATTGGTTGGATGATGGATGATGACTATAAAAGGGCAGGATTTAAGATGTTACCAACCGGAAAAATGGATAGGGCTACCGCTTTTCAAATCGTGTTTTATACCATTTGGACCATTATTATTTCAATAACACCCTATACTGAGTACAGTGGTGAATTGACCCTATCATTTGGAGCAGTTATATGCTTGATTTTGATTGGGTTTTATTTTCTTTACTATGCCCTAAAATTGATGCAAAAAAAGAGCAAAGAGGCTGCTAGAAAATTAATGTATGCCAGTATTGCATACATCAGCTTTTTACAAATAATATATGTTTTAGATAAATGGATCTAGGAATGGATGAAGAAGTAATAAAAAAGTATAAAGCGAAAAAGATGATGCTATGGGTGGGCATGATCAGTATGTCCATGACTTTCGCTGGTCTGACCAGCGCATATGTTGTCAGTAGTTCTAGAGCCGACTGGTTGTCCCAATTTGAAATGCCTAGCCCTTTTGCCATCAGCACCATGCTTATTTTTTTAAGTAGTATTAGTTTCTTTTTGGCCAAAAAATCCTTGGAGGGAAAAAATCTGAAGCACTCCAAAAATTGGGTATTGACTACTTTTTTGTTAGCCTTAGTGTTTATTTATTTTCAGTTTAAGGGATTTGGAGAAATTATTGCCCAAGGGTATTATTTTACCGGAGCTGAAAGTTCCATCACCACCTCTTTTTTATACGTTTTAGTATTGTTGCATTTGGCTCATTTATTTGCCGGAATTATTGTTCTTACGGTAGTTTATATAGGATTAATTAAGGGCAGATATTCGGGATCAAAAACGCTAGGTTTTGAATTGGCCCATTTGTTCTGGCATTTTCTTGACATCTTATGGATTTATTTATACCTATTTATTCTTCTATACACGTAAAATATATAAATTTGTGATAAGAAATTGAATTTGACTTTATGGAATTAACTGGAGCTGAAAAAGAGCTAAATCTTTGGGCTGGAGGTCAGCGACCACTCAATGCCAGTTATGGTAAATTGATGATGTGGTTTTTTATTGTATCTGACGCACTTACTTTTTCCGGATTTTTAGTTTCCTATGGATTTTCACGTTTTAAAAACATCGATTCTTGGCCAATTGCAGATGAAGTTTTTACCCATTTCCCCTTTTTACATGGTGTAGATGCGCCGATGTATTATGTTGCTTTGATGACTTTTATATTGATTTTTTCTTCTGTTACAATGGTGTTAGCAGTGGATGCAGGACATCACATGAATAAATCTAAAGTAACTTTTTACATGTTGTTGACGATCATTGGAGGTGCAGTTTTTGTCGGATCTCAAGCTTGGGAGTGGAAAAATTTTATCAAAGGAGAATACGGAGCTTTGGAAACCAAGGGAGGTCAAATTTTACAATTTGTAAATGCAGATACCGGCAAAAGAATAGCCATTGCTGATTTTGCTGTTTCAATTCCAACTGAACGGAGCACTCATAAATACAGCAATGGGATTTGGTACGAAAGTGAAGGAACTTTACCTACGTTCTCATTGGCTGAAGTAATAGAAGGATTTGAGTCCAATAAAAACCTAGTCATCAGGAGTGAAAAATTAGATGAAAATGGTGAAAAAAAAGTTCTTACTCGAGACGATTCCTTGGATAAAATAGAGAATGCAATAGGAGTAGTGCAAGGGGCCAACCTTATCCATAACGAATACGGAAACAGACTCTTTGCTGATTTTTTCTTTTTCATAACCGGTTTCCACGGTTTCCACGTTTTTTCCGGTGTAGTTATTAACCTGATTATATTTTTCAATGTTATACTAGGAACCTATGAAAAAAGAGGACATTATGAGATGGTTGAAAAAGTAGGATTGTATTGGCACTTTGTCGACCTGGTCTGGGTATTTGTATTTACATTTTTCTATCTTGTTTAATCCTAAAATTATAACCTATGTCTGAAGGATCTCATAAGCTTGCGATTTTTAGAGGATTGTTGAAATTCAAGTCAAATGTTCAAAAAATTTGGGGTGTTTTAATTTTCTTATCCATCGTAACCACCATTGAAGTGGCTTTGGGGATTATCAAACCAAAATTTTTGATGAACTATTTTCTCAGTATGAAATTGTTGAACTGGATCTTTATTATTTTAACACTTGTCAAAGCTTATTATATAGCATGGGATTTTATGCATATAAGGGATGAAAGGGAAAGCCTAAAAGGGGCGATAGTATTGCCACTGATCATCTTAATTCCTTATCTGATATTTATTTTAGTTCTTGAAGCCGACTATATTTTTGATATTATGAATAAGGGATTCGTAAGTTGGAATTTTTAGGAATTAAAGGACAAATTCTTTATTCATGAGTAAATCTTTTAAAAAACACTTTGTCCTCTCTATTCTCTTTGTATTTCCAATCTTAATCTATCTTTTTTTCGCCTCAGGAAAAAATAACTTTGCTCTATTACCTATTTTAACTATAGGGGTAGACGATGTCCGACATTGGGAGACCCTTTCAGGTGAACCTGTTCAATTTCAAGACCGGATCACCGTATTGGGATTTTGGGGAGAAGACCTGTCCGAAAAAAAAGGAGATGCCCTAAACCTCAATCAAAAAATTTACAAACGCTTTTATCAGTTCAAAGACTTTCAGTTTGTCATTGTGCTTCAAGACGGTCAGCAGGATCAAGTTGAATTGCTCAAACAAGAATTAAAATCAGGTGTTGGAACTGACTTAGTCAAATGGCGTTTTATTTTTGGAAGTAATGATCTAATTTTAAGCTTATTCAAAAGCTTGAAAACCCCTTTGCAACTAACAGCTAAAAAAAGTTTACCATATGTTTTCATAATTGATAAAGAACGCAATCTTAGAGGGAGAGATGACGAAGAAGATGATCGAACCCTATTCGGTTTCAATGCCCAATCCGTTGCTGAGATAAACAACAAAATGGTTGATGACATTAAGGTGATATTAGCTGAGTACCGCCGCGCTTGGAAGAAATACAAAAAGAATAATGTGCCCTAGCATGAAAAATTCAAGTTATATAGGTTTAATAATTATCCTGATTTTTTTTGGTTTTTTGTTCATCCCCAAGATCGTTGATCGGTTAGTAAACAATTCTCAGGTAGAGAGCAATAGATCTGTTCCTGCAAAGCCGTTGGCTTACATTAAACTCAACGGCGAAGCTAAAAAAGTACCTGAGTTTTTGATGCTCAATCAAGACAGTTTGTTTATTGGTAATGAGGATTTTAAAGAAAAAGTTTATCTCGCAGAATTTTTTTTTACTCGTTGCCCCTCCATTTGTCCCATAATGAATAAGAACATGAAGATTTTGGACGATCGTTTTGGAAATAGACAAGATTTTGGGATTGCTTCTTTCACCATTGACCCAGAAAATGACAAACCTCATGTACTTAAAAAATATGCAGAAGCCTATGGTGTAAAATCCCAAAACTGGCATTTTTTGACCGATAAGAAATCTAAGGTTTACGAACTTGCCAATTTAGGATTTAGTATATTTGCAGGGATTAATCCAGCAGTAGCTGGAGGTTTTGAACATCAAGGTTATTTTGCCCTGATTGACAAAAACGGATACATCCGTTCACGGGTCGATCGTTTTGATAATCCAATCGTCTACTACTCTGGTCTGGATCAAATAGATCTAGAAATGCAAGGAGTGGAAATGTTGTTGGAGGATGTTGAAAGGCTATTAAAGGAGTAAATCTGAGTGAAATGAAAGACCAAAGTTTAAGCAATCCATATAAGAAATACAGTAAGCTCATCATAGTAGTATCCATTTTGATCCCTGCTGTGGTGGCGATTCTTTTTACAGTGAGATTACCTAATGTAGACCCTCTTCATTTCCTACCTCCCATTTATGCAACCATTAATGCCTTTACCGCCTTGATTTTAGTTGTGGCTTATGTGGCGATTCGACAGAAAAAAATCAAACTCCACGAATCATTAATGAAAACCGCAATTTCTCTATCGTTGGTTTTCTTGGTTATGTACGTGGCCTATCACATGACTTCAGATCCTACTCCTTTTGGTGGAGAAGGAGCAGTGAAATACATCTACTATTTCATCCTTATTTCTCATATTATACTTTCCATTGGTATCATACCCATGGTATTAATAACCTATGTTAGGGCAATAACTAAAAGGTTTGAAGACCACAAGAAAATTTCCGTCATAACCTTTCCTATTTGGTTTTACATCGCCGTAACCGGAGTAGTTGTTTACTTGATGATAGCACCTTATTATTAATCCAATGCGGATTTTAATGTCATGTTTGTTGATCTTTTTATTGGTTGCGGAGTCTTCCGCCCAGTGTTCAATGTGTAGAGCAGTTTTAGAATCAGGGGAGGCACATGAGACCGCTAAAGGGATCAATAATGGTATAATATACTTAATGGCCATTCCATATCTACTGGTTGGTTTTGTGGGTTACCAAATTTTTAAAACTCTAAAGAAATAAAAAAGAATTTACCTTTAATTAATGTTTTTTGGCACTTTATCTGTCGAGTATATAGTAATTTTAACCTCTAAGAGAATAATTGCCATGATTAGCATCAAAAATCTTCACAAGTCCTATAAGATGGGAGACAACTCCTTACATGTTCTAAAAGGGATTGACCTGGATATAGAAGAGGGAGAGCTTGTGGCCATTATGGGGTCATCCGGATCTGGTAAATCCACTTTACTCAATATTCTAGGCATGCTCGATTTTGCTGATGAAGGAAAATATATTCTAGACAAGGTATTGATTGAAGGTTTGACCGAAACTACTGCAGCCAATTATCGCAATCAATTTTTAGGGTTTGTTTTCCAATCTTTTAACCTTATCAATTATAAAAACGCATTAGAGAATGTTGCTTTGCCACTTTATTATCAGGGTTTTGGAAGAAAAATCCGACAAACAAAAGCTTTGGAATATCTGGAAAAGGTTGGACTAAAAGATTGGGCCAATCATTTGCCCAGTGAACTTTCTGGTGGACAAAAACAAAGGGTGGCTATTGCCCGAGCCATGGCCTCTCAACCTAAAGTTCTTTTGGCTGATGAGCCCACAGGTGCATTAGATTCTAAAACATCTAATGAAGTCATGAGTTTAATTCAACAAATTAATCATGAAGGAAATACCATTTTGGTGGTTACCCATGAATTGGATATTGCGCACATGTGTAAAAGAATAGTTACTCTAAAAGATGGAATAATTGTTGAAGATCAAAAAGTTGATCAAGTAATTGTTGAAAGTCATGTTTAGCAAAGACCGCTGGCAAGAAATTTTTGAAACTATTCGCAAGAATAAATTAAGAACGAGCCTTTCTGGCTTTACTGTGGCCTTGGGGATTTTTATTTTCATTGTTTTATTTGGTTTTGGCAATGGATTGAAAAACAGCTTCAAACAATTTTTTTTAGATGATGCTACTAACACATTATGGGTCTATCCTGGTAAGACGTCCAAACCCTATCGGGGTTTCAAAGCCAATAGAAGGATAGAATTCGAAAACAGTGATTTGAAAGACATCAAGGAAAATTTTAAATTTTTTGTTGAGGATGTTACCCCCAGAATCAATAGAAGTTCGAGGGTTAGATATAAAGGTAAATCTGATAATTATTCATCTAGAGCCGTTGCTCCTGGGCATCAGTATATTGAAAAAACCATCATAATGAAAGGCCGATTTATTAACCAAGATGATGTAGCTAATAAAACTAAAAATATTGTAATTGGTCGTTTAGTGTCCCAAGACCTTTTTAAAGATGAGGACCCAATTGGGAAATATTTAGAAATGGGCACAAGTGCTTTTAAAGTGGTTGGTGTTTTTCAAGACCAAAGTGGAGATCGAGAGGAAAGGTTGATCTATATGCCTTATACCACAAGGCAACTCTTAGAAAAAAATAACGACAAGGTCAATTCTATTATTATCAGCTTTAGATCTGATTTGGGCTATGCCACCGCCTTAGTTTTTGAAAAACAATTACGTCTTTTTCTCAAAAACAAAAAAGATATTGACCCTAGAGACAATAACGGTATTAGAATTAGAAACGTAGCCGATCAAATACGACAAAATCAGCAATTTGCAAACGTTTTACAAATCATTGTCGCTTTTGTTGGTATAGGCACATTGATTGCTGGAATTATAGGGATTTCAAATATTATGGTTTTTGTGGTTAAAGAACGCACTAAAGAATTGGGGGTGAGAAAAGCCCTGGGAGCCACTCCTAAAAGTGTCATTGGAATGGTTTTGCAAGAATCTATTTTTATTACAGCATTGTCGGGCATTTTTGGAATGATTTGTGGTATTGCTTTATTGAGTAATCTTGGAGACCGTTTAGAAGAATTTTTCATCATTGATCCATATATAGATAATATCACTGCAGCGCTAGCAACCGTATTATTGATTCTATTCGGAGCTATTGCAGGTTATGTACCCGCCAAAAGAGCCGCCCTTATCAAACCAATAGTAGCTTTGAGAGATGAATAGTTTAAAAATTATTTTCGATTTTGATACTTGGCAGGAGATTTTTGGTTCTATTGCTAAGAACAAAACCAGAACTGTAATTACAGTAATTGGTGTTTTGTGGGGGATTTTTATCTACATCACACTATCTGGCGCTGCCAAAGGTTTGGATAATGGTTTTGACCGAGCATTTGAAGATATGGCAATGAATTCTATGTTTGTTTGGCCTCAGAGGACGAGTGTTCCCTATAAAGGTTTTAAAGTGGGAAGATATCCACGTTTTAAGATTTCGAATGTTAATGAATTAAAAAAGCAAATCCCAGAAATTCAATACATTGCTCCTAGAAATGCAAGGGGTGTATTCGGAGGGAGTGAACCAGCGAGTGTAGTTTATAAGGAAATTTCTCGTTCTTATAATATTTATGGTGATTTCCCTGATTACACTAAAATTTCCACCAAAAAAATATACAAAGGAGGCAGATTTATCAATGAAGAAGATCAGAGGAACAATCGTAAAGTTTGTGTAATTGGTGAACGTACAAATGAGGAATTATTTGAAGAAGACGAGGATCCTTTGGGAAAATACGTTAGGATCAATAATGTTTTTTTTCAAGTGATTGGTGTACATAAGTACCTAGAAGGAGGAGGGTTTGAAACCGATGGAGATATTTTTATTCCTTTCAATACTTTTAGGAATATTTATAACACAGGGGAGGATGTAGATTGGTTTACCATTGCTGCTTTTGATGATGCTGATGTTGTGGCTGTCGAAAAAAATGTAAAAGATGTTTTGAAAAAGATTCATAGCGTAGCCCCTGAAGACGATAGGGCATTTGGTTCCTTTAACATAGGAGAACTATTTAATCGTATTAGTGGATTTGCCAAAGGGATGACTTTTTTATCCCTTATTGTTGGCTTAGCAACCATTTTGGCTGGAGTTATTGGTATTGGTAATATACTGTTGATTTCTGTAAAAGAGCGTACGAAAGAGTTAGGAGTAAGGCGTGCCCTTGGGGCAACACCTGGAGAGATAAGGGTTCAGATTTTATTGGAATCTGTTTTTTTAACCATAATCGCTGGTGTAGTCGGCATTATTCTAGGAGCAGGTGTATTAGCCATTATTAATTTAGTAACTCAAAAATTTTCAGATTTTCCATATACCAATCCTACAGTCCCTATACCACTTATCATTGGGGCATTGAGCACAATGGTAGTATTAGGAACGCTGATCGGACTGATTCCTGCCCAAAGGGCCGTAAGTATAAAACCCATTGAGGCTTTAAGAGAAGAATAATTAAAACATTTGAACATGAAAATTTTAAAATATTTAGCAATTGCTTTACTGGTTTTCGGGGCTGTTTTTGCCGCACTCTATTTTATCAAAACCAACAGTAGGCCATTGGTTGAATATAAAACTCAATTCCCAAAGATGCAAGACATCGAAAAAAAGACAGTTGTAACAGGAACTGTGATTCCTGAAGATGAAGTTGAGATCAAACCCCAAATATCTGGGATCATAGAAAAGCTATTCGTAGAGGAGGGTGATTTAGTTACTAATGGAGATTTATTGGCTAAGGTAAAAGTAGTTCCCAATGAACAGGCACTAAACAGTGCACAAGGTAGATTGTCGAACACGCTCATTTTACTGAAAAATGCCAAAGTTGATTATAATCGAAACCAATCTCTATTTGAAAAGGAAATCATCTCCGAACAGCAGTTTGACAATGCAAAACTTAATTTTGACCAGGCCAAACAAAATGTAAAAAACGCCAGGTCCGATTTGCAGATAATCAAACTTGGTTCTGCTGGAGGTTCTTCCATTGCCAATACTAATATTCGTGCGACGGTAGCTGGAACCATTTTGGAAATCCCAGTCAAAGAAGGAGATCAGGTCATTGAAAGTAACACCTTCAATGCCGGTACTACTATTGCCACGGTGGCAGATTTAAATAAAATGATTTTTGAGGGTAAAGTAGATGAGGCTGAGGTGTCCAAGTTGATTTTAGGGATGCCGCTAAAAGTAACTTTAGGAGCTATTCAAGACAAAGAATTTGATGCCCAGTTAAAGTTTATTGCTCCCAAGGGAAATGAAGAGCAAGGAACAGTACAGTTCAAAATTGAAGGAGATGTTTTTCTAGATGATTCGGTTTTTATTCGAGCAGGATACAGTGCTAACGCCTCGTTGGTATTGGAAAAAAAAGATAGTATTATGGGAATTTCTGAGGCATTGTTACAGTTTGATAAAATTACCAACGATCCCTACGTTGAGGTAAAAAATGACAAAGGAAAATTTGAGACGAAAGAAGTTCAGTTAGGAATTTCTGATGGAATCAATGTAGAAGTCGTTAAGGGATTAAGTATGGAGGATGAAATAAAAGTTTGGAACAAGACAGAGCCCTATAAAATTGGGGAAGAAAAGGAGTCTGAAAACAAATAATATCTCATGAAACCAATTCAATTCTTTATTTCAACTATTTTATTTTTTTCAGGAATCCATGTTCAGTCGCAGACCGAACCAATGTCCCTAATTGAATGTGTTCAAATGGCAGTTGAAAAAAATATCAGTGTCAAACAAAGTGAACTCTTACTAAATGATGCCGAAATCAACAAAGATGACGCAACAGGCAACTTTTTCCCTTCCATCAACGCTCAGGCTAATCATACTTGGAATATCGGATTGAATCAAGACATTACAAGGGGTCTCCTAGAAAATAGAACTACACAGTATACCTCTTTTGGAGCAAGCTTTAATGTAGATTTATACAATGGTCTCAGGAATTTAAATCAGTTGCATCGGGCCAATCTCAGCATTTTAGCAGGAGAGTATCAATTGGAGGATATGAAAGATGATGTTCGATTGATGGTGGCCAATGCCTATTTGCAAATATTGTTTAATGTCGAAATATTAGAAGTCCAAAAATCCCAATTGAATATTACCCAAAAGGATGCAGAAAGGACCCAAAATATGATAGATGCCGGAACCATGGTAAAATATGATTTATTGGAAATCGAGGCTTCTATAGCCACACAAGAACAATCGGTCATTCAAGCTGAAAATAATTTAAGGCTGTCTAAAATCAATCTAGCTCAAATGCTGTTAATTACCGATTATGAAAATTTCGATGTGGTAAACATAGATATAGAAGCTCCTTTTGGGCAGATTTTATTTCAGAAGCCAAAGGATATTTTTGAAAAGGCATTGACCCATCGAAAAGACATTAAACTTTCGATGACCAATATAGCCATTGCTGAAAAAGATGTAGAGTTGGCCAAAGGTACCCTTCAGCCAAGTCTCAGTGCTTTTTACGGTTACAACACCCGTGTTTCTTATGCGGATAGAGTTACAGGGGATGGAAATTTTACAGATGTTCCAATAGGTTTTGTTTCCTCTACAAAAGAACCTGTTTTACGTTCAGTTGAGGGTAATAAGGCCATTGGTCCAGTTTCTTTTAAAGAGCAATTTGACATTAACTCGGGACATAATATAGGAGTAAGGCTCAACATTCCCATTTTTAATGGAAATGCTGCTCGAAATAATGTGGAGAGATCCAAAGTAAATTTATTACGATCTCAGAATCAGTTGGAACAAGAAAAGCTGAATTTGGAAAACATCATTAACCAATCCTATAATAATGCAGAGGGTGCCTATAAATTATTCGAGGCGGCCCAAAAAACAGAATTGGCACGTAAAAAAGCATATGAAGATGCGGTCAATCGTTTCGAAGCAGGAGTGATGAATATTTTTGATTTTAATCAAATCAAGCAGCGCTTTGAAACGGCAGCCTCAGATTTGGTAAGGGCCAAGTTTGATTATATTTTCAAATTGAAAGTTCTCGAGTTTTATTTTGGTATCACTATTAGCCTATAGCTTTATAATACTTCAGAGCTTTCAGGAAACATTGATTTTTTTATTTTTGTGATATGAGTGTAATACTGCATATAGAGACTGCTACCAAAAACTGTTCTATAGCGATCAGCCGATCGGGTGAGATGCTTGCCCTTAAAGAACAATACTCAGAGCAATTTAGTCACAGTGAACAATTACACGGTTTTATTCAAGAGGTGCTTAAAGAAGCCTGTATTCAGAAGTCTGTTCTTGATGCCGTTGCGGTCAGTAAAGGCCCGGGTTCTTTTACTGGTTTGAGAATAGGCGTTGCCGCCGCAAAGGGGATTTGCTTTGCTTTAGATCTGCCTCTAATTTCAGTAAATTCTCTTCAAATCTTATCTGAAAATTATCATGACAGTAATAAAGCCTTATTATTTCCAATGTTTGATGCTCGTCGTATGGAGGTTTATGTCATGGTACTCAATGAAAAGAAGGAAATCGTAAAGCCTACCTTTGCTGAAGTTTTGAATGCTGAGAGTTTTAATGAATTCCCAACAGATATTCAATGGATTTTTATGGGCGAAGGTGCCGAGAAATGTAAGAAAGTATTAGATGCTTCCCACATTGAATACCGGAGTGAAATTCAGTTTCCTTCAGCTGCAGAAATGATTTCATTGGCGTGGAGTGCTTTTCAGGCCAAAAACTTCGAAAATCTAGCCTATTTTGAACCCTTTTATCTCAAAGATTTTTATAGCAAAACCAAAAAATAGGAGGTTAAATTATCCGTTAACGGCCTCTACCATTTCAACTTTACCAGGAAGCATTTCTCTTAGTATGTTTTCTATACCATTTTTGAGGGTAAAGTTAGAGGAGGGACATCCACTACATGCTCCTTGAAGTAATACCTTAACCCTTTTGTTGGTATCTTCGTAGGATTCAAAAATAATATTTCCTCCATCTGAAGCCACAGCAGGCTTAACATATTCCTCTAGAATTCTTACTATTTCCTGCTCAACATCATTCAAAGGGTGATCAGGGTTTGTATTGTTTCCATTTTGAGTGTTTGTAATAAAGGAAGGCCCCAAAATTATTTTCTCCTCTTCCAAATAGGATTTGATGAAGCTTCTGATTTCCATTACAAATTCATCCCATTCCGTTTTATCGATTTTGGTAATGGAAATATAATTTTCATCCATAAAGACCTCTTTGACAAAAGGAAAGTTAAAAAGTTCCTTGACTAGAGGTGCATCTTGAGCACTATCGGTATTTTCGAAAGAGAGTGTCTGATCCGTTATTTTTTTGTTGGCCACAAATTTCATAGTTGAAGGGTTGGGAGTGCTTTCTGCATAAACAGTAACGGGAGATTTTTCAACTTTTTTCAATTTATTGAGGACCTCCCCTCCTTCGTTTAGGTAGTCTTCAATCTGTTCTGCTACTTCTTGGATGACTTCTTCCCATTCTAAAATATCGAAACGCTCTACTATCAATGTGCTATTTTCAAGTACAACTTTTTTAACAAAAGGGAGGAAAAACAATTGTTTAACAAGAGGTGCATCTACAGCCTGGTCAATATTTAAAAAGGTCTTTGATACCGAATGGTCTAAATGAGGATTTATGGTAAATTTAGCTAAAGTTGCCCCTTTTTTACAATTAGCTACAATGCGGAAATTTTTCACCTTTTTTTATACAAATTTAGTAAAAACAATTCCATTGAAATTAGAGATCAATTTTATAATTTAGACATCAAACCAAAATTATGTTGATTAGGTCAGTTCGGGGATTTACCCCACAATATGGTAAAAATTGTTTTTTTGCTGAAAACTCAACCCTCATTGGTGAGCTTATTATGGGCGATGATTGTTCGATATGGTACCAAGCAGTTCTTCGCGGAGATGTGAACCGTATCACTATGGGTAACAGGGTAAATGTGCAGGACGGAGCAGTGATTCATGGAACTTTTGAGCAGTCATCCACAACCATTGGTAATGATGTATCCATAGGCCATAATGCAATTGTTCACGGTTGTACCATTGAGGATATGGTTTTGGTTGGAATGGGTAGCATTATAATGGACGATAGTGTAGTGGGGTCCAATAGCATAATTGCAGCAGGCAGTGTTTTACCAAAAAACACCATTGTCCCTGAAGGCTCTGTTTTTGGGGGTATTCCTGCCATAAAAATTAAAGAAATAAGCCCTGAACTGCAAAAAGGAGAAATTGAGCGTATTGCTGCTAATTACACTCAATACGCTTCATGGTTCAAATGAAGCAAAAAAAACTCCCCATAGGGGAGTTTAAATGTTATAATCCAATAGGTTAGAACCCAAGTTCTTTTTTTACATCAGCCATTATGTCTTTTCCTTTGGCGATGATGACACTTCCACCGGCAGAAGAATCCAATACATAGTCGTATCCCAAACCAGTTGCGACCTTATCAATCGCCGCTTTTGCCTTATCTATGAGTGGCTTCATCATATCAACAGACTTCTTTTGTAAATCCTGAGAAACGGTTTGCTGATATTCTTGGATATTCTTTTGCATGCCCTCCAACTCCTTTTGACGTGACTGATTGGTGATTTCGGTTTGGTTAGCTGCATCGGCAGCATAAGTTTGAGCTTTAGTCTGGAACTCTTTGTAAGTAGTTTCCATGTCGGCAGTGTAAGTCTCTTCAAGCTTTTTTAATTCTTTTTGAGCCGCAATTACTTCAGGCATCTCACTAATTAATTTCTGAACTTCAATGTGTGCTACTTTCGCTTGAGCATTTACCATACTCAAAGGAGCTAATAAAAAAATTAGAGGTATAAATAGATTTTTGAAATTTCTCATTATTTTAAACTTTATTATTTTAATTACTTACCCTGTCTAGAACTTTGTTGGCAGAGTTTATTTTTTCTTTTCTTACTTTGATTCTTTCCTGTACTTGGATTTTTCTCAAGACTAGGTCGCTAATATCGTAATTTTTTGCCGAATACAACATAATTATATCAGAAGATCGGTCAAAAACAAAGTCGTATTTTCTC
>MDTG01022829.1_pt1 | contig 17586 bp, 17 predicted proteins | sample 811421 | NCBI WGS metagenome assembly MDTG01 (sample SAMN05326645, study PRJNA326480) | marine metagenome | isolation source: seawater | place: Pacific Ocean: South East | collected 2011
AGCTTTGTCAAAAGCCTGTTTTAGATCACGGCTGAGAAATAGGTCACTAGAATTCAATCCATCCACCTTAGCTCGCCCTTTAAGTTCCTTTTCTAAGTCGGCCTGAAAAGCTGGGAGATTGACACCCGCACGCTGTAACAAAGTCGGTACGATGGATTCGGACTGGCGTGATAGCGCCAGCGCCAAATGCGGTCCATCAACTTCTTGATGCGAATAACCCCTCGCAATTACCTGAGCCCCTTGTAAAGCTTCCTGTGAATTTTGTGTCAGTTTATCCATCATTATCGTGCCTTTCCTCTCTTGATTAAAATCAAATGCCGGGGAGCTTATGCCCCCCGGTTGAATTATTTATTCCACTCGCACTTCAATCGCTTTAGGAAGTAACTCCTCAAGCTTCTTTACGTGAATCTCTAACAAACCATCCCTGAATTTTGCTTCCACACTTTCAGAGTTTACCGCCTCTGGCAGCGTAAAGCTTCGGCTAAATGATCCGTGTGATCTTTCCACATGATGAAAAGTTTTACCCTCCACCTTACGTTCAAGATCGCGTTCGCCAGACAAAGTCAATATGCCATCCTCTACAACGACCTTGACCTTATCCTTATCTAATCCGGGCAATTCAGCGCGAATAACATAATCATTTTTGGTTTCCTCAATATCCACAACCGGCGACCAAGTCACCGAGCCTAACCCCTTACCACCCAGCACCGAGGCCAGTCGATTGTGAAACAACTTATCCATATCGTGAATAGGATTCCAGATACTCAATGTGTTCATTTTAATTCCTTTCAGGCGGTGTTAAATTTTGACCGAAACGTCCCGCCATAGGCGCCTCAGTTTATCCTGATTATATCAGAATCCATGCCATGCCCATTAAATCAAAAAAAGACACTTTATAGGGTAAATAATGCACAAATAATATTGATCACCATAAAAATTGAGTCTAAATGACTCTATTATTGATGTGTAATTTTGTCTCTATTTTAAACCTAATTAAGATATGTATCCGTAGGCTAATCCCGGATTGCCCAATCATTCAAACCCTGTTCTTGGGCTGACTCTGCTGAACGAAACTCCTCCATAACTTCCCCTATCAGATATACTGAGCCGGCAACCACTACCAAAGGATTCCCAACCACCTTTTCTAATCCTTCAGACAGCGAATTACAGCTTTGAACCGATTCACAATGGAGGCGCGCGAAAGTGGCCAATTCATCAGGCCTTAAACCTCTCTCACTCCCGACAGGAACACATATGATGGAACTCACCAAAGGCGAAAGTAACTCTAACGAATTCCTCCAGTTTTTATCCGCCAATACGCCAATCAGCAGAGAAGGGCGTTGGTCAGTAAATTCCTCCTTTAAAAAATTTGCCAAAGCCTGAGCCCCGGCAGGGTTATGAGCCGCATCAATGATAAATTTTTGGGGGCCACTCTGCACACACTCTAACCTGCCCTGCCACTGAACCTCTCCAAGTCCTTGTGGGATCGATAAAGCAGAAACGGTTATCCCTGCCCCTTCTACAACCATTTTGGCCAGTGCCGCATTTTCGCGCTGGTGGCGCCCCGGTAATGCAGTATTCGTTTCCCGATCAGCAACCAACTTAAAAGGCGCATTACGATTTCGAGCCACTTGCTCAATTACTTCAGTTACCGAGGCTTGCTGATTCGCGCAATAAACAGGAATACTGTGTTTGATAATCCCGGCTTTCTCACCGGCAATTTCTTCTATTGTCTCACCCAAGAACTGCTGATGATCAAGGGAAATTGGAGTAATTACCGTGGCGATAGGATTAACAATGTTAGTAGCATCCAATCGACCACCCAAACCGGTTTCTAGTAACACAATGTCGCAATCACATTCTACAAAATATTCGAGAGCCATTATGGTAATGACTTCAAAAAATGTGGGCGCATCACCTTTAGAATATTGCTGTGCACGAATTTTCATTGTGCCGACCTTGCGGACCACATCCTCCTCGGAAATCAAGGTACGGTTAACCTGAATTCGCTCCCTGAAACTGACTAAATGAGGCGAAGTGAAAAGACCCGTCTTATAACCTGCAGTCCTGTATATGCTCTCTAACATGGCGCAAACCGAGCCTTTGCCGTTGGTCCCTGCAACATGTATAATTTTAAGCTTCTCCTGTGGATTCTCTGCAACCGAAGCCAAATGTGCAGGCTTCTCCAGCCCAAGCTTGGAACCCGACAAACGAAGCTCATAAAGCCAATCGATGGCTTCTTGATAAGTCACGACTACTTACCGTCGGCTAGGTGGAGTGCAGCCTTGATAAAGCCGGCGAAGAGAGGATGAGCCTGCACAGGTTTACTTTTGAATTCTGGGTGTGCCTGAGTAGCCATGTAGTACGGATGCCCCTTTAGTTCAACGAGCTCTACAAGATTCCCGTTCGGAGAGGTACCGCTAAAGACGAAATTCTCAGCCTCAAACTGTTCCCGATATGCATTATTAAATTCGTAACGGTGGCGATGCCGCTCAGTGATTTCTTCAACTCCATAGAGTTCAGCAGCCTTGCTTCCCGATTTTAACCTACAGGCTTGTGCCCCAAGACGCATGGTTCCTCCCATTTCAGTTACGTTCTGTTGTTCATCAAGCAGAGCAATTATGGGGTGGGGAGTCTTGGGAGCGAACTCCGCTGAATGAGCTCCCTCCAACCCTAGTGCATTTCTTGCAAATTCAATACAAGCAATCTGCATTCCCAGACAAAGACCTAGATAGGGTACATTATTTTCCCGTGCATATTGAGCGGCTAAAATTTTTCCTTCAATCCCGCGCTCACCAAACCCCCCCGGCACTAGTACTCCCGAAAGTTCCCCCAAGTGCGTTACAGCTCCATCCCGTTCAATATCCTCCGAATCCACCCGCACGACCTCAACAGCACAATCGTTGGCACCACCAGCATGGGTAACGGCCTCATAAACACTTTTGTAAGCGTCTTGTAAATCTATGTATTTTCCAATCACACCAATACGCACCTTGTGTTTGGGTTGGATGATTCGCTTGATAACCTCCTCCCAGGCACTCATATCCGCCGGTGAAGTTTCCAGTCCAAGCTCCTGACAAACGAGTTCATCCATCTTCTCCCGCTGCAACATGAGAGGAACCTCATAGATGGAATGATCCACATCTATTTCCTCAATCACTCCTGCCAAGGGGACATTACAGAAGAGCGAAATCTTTTTACGCATCTCATCATCAATTGGCTTCTCGGTGCGACAAATCAAAATATCAGGCGCAATGCCAATTTCTCGGAGTTTGGCGACTGACTGCTGTGTAGGTTTCGTTTTCAACTCACCCGCAGCTTTAATGTAAGGAACATATGTAACATGCACAAAAATCGCATTGTCCCGACCGCACTCAAGGGCAAATTCACGGATGGCTTCCAGAAAAGGAAGCCCCTCAATATCTCCGGTGGTACCCCCAATCTCGGTGATTACCACATCCGCACCGCTCTGTTCACCCAACTGAGTGACCCGCTTTTTAATCTCGTCAGTGACATGCGGGATTACCTGCACAGTCTTACCTAAATAATCACCCCTCCGCTCCTTCTCCAGCACGGTTAAATAAACACGACCACTAGTGAGATTATTAAACTGAGTGAGCTCAGAGTGGGTAAACCTTTCGTAATGGCCTAGATCCAAATCTGTTTCCGCCCCATCGTCCAAAACATACACCTCACCATGCTGAAAAGGACTCATAGTCCCGGGATCCACATTAAGGTATGGATCAAATTTCTGGAGAGCAACCTTCAAACCTCGCGCCTCAAGCAGAGTACCAAGAGAGGCAGCTGTAAGCCCCTTACCCAGGGAACTAACCACACCTCCTGTCAAAAAAATATACTTCATCTACTTGAGTAACGCCTCAACACGCTGCACATCCTCGAGCACATCAACCCCAATAGCCTCGTATTCCACTTGGCGTACTGTGATCTCAATACCATTTTCCAACGCCCTCAACTGCTCCAGCTTTTCAGCCTGTTCCAGCGGTGAGGGCACATGTTTCACCAATCGCTGCAACGTCTTGCATTGATATCCGTAAATACCCAGATGCTTCAAGAACGGGAAAGCCTCTAATTGTTTATCTAAACTTTCGCCGGCTAAATCACGCACAAAGGGAATCGTTCGTCGTGAAAAATATAAAGCGCGACCCTCCGCACTGACAACGACTTTCACAATATTGGGATCCGTATAGTCCGAAATGTTGTTCACAAGCGAGGCTGCAGTTGTCATTTCGCTGTATTTCAAGGCCTCAGCCACCACATCAATCACCTCTGGGTCAATTAAAGGTTCATCACCCTGTACATTCACCACCGCATCACAGTTCATTCTGGTCGCCACTTCAGCAATCCGATCTGTTCCGCTGGGGTGGTCCTTTCGTGTAAACTCAACCTTGCAAAATTTGCGTACTACTTCAGCGATACGCTCATCATCAGTCGCCACAATAACCTCACTTAATCTTGAAGCCCTTTGGCACCTTTCCACCACGTGCTCGATTAATGGTTTACCGGCAATTGGATGCAAAAGTTTGCCCGGAAAACGGGTGGAATCATAGCGGGCTGGAATGATGCCAATTATGTTCATGATTTTGTCAAAATCCAATCCACTGCCTCAGTAATATCATCGACAACCACCGCCTTCATCACAACCTCTGATTCCGATTTTTCCAGCTCTGCTCCATATCCGGTCCGAACCAGAATGCTTTTTTTTACTCCGGCGTTCCAGCCGCACTGCAAATCAGCCAATTTATCTCCCACCATGAAGCTTTGCTTTAGATCAATCCCGAACTCCATAACTGCATCGTGTAGAAATTTTGGACTGGGCTTACGCCCGGCGCCATTCTGATCTGGAGCTTCTGGCGCATAATAAACTTTCAGAAATTCTACCCCATCAGTCGCTAGCTCAGTTGCCAGTTTTTCATTCACCGCATGCATGTCACTTTCTGTATAATACCCCCGACCGATACCAGATTGGTTAGTGACAATTATTAATTCAAATCCTGCGTCCAACAGTCGGCGCAGGGCGGGGCCTGTACCGGCAATAATCTCGAGAGCCGCCGGATCGTGCAGATAATGCCGCTCTACATTTAGCGTTCCATCACGATCAAGAAAAACTGCTCGGCTCATTTAAAACTAGATAACAGTTCCTTCGGAGAAACCGTTGCGGTCCCCATTTTTCCAACCACAACTCCAGCTGCATGATTGGCAAAGAATGCTGCCTCAAGCGGTGAGGCTCCCGCCGCAATAGCGACCGTAAAACTGGCAATCACTGTATCACCAGCGCCGGACACATCGTATACCTCTTGTGCCATGGTAGGGATCACTACAGGCTTTGCCCCGCGTTGCGCCAGAAGCATACCTTGTTCACTCAAAGTAACCAAAAGGAGAGCAGGTTGAAAATGTTCTTGAACAAACTTCACCGCAGCTAACAGCTGTTTATCTTTTAAGGGATCCCCATGACAAGCCTCATCGGCCATTCCTGCCAATTCAAATAATTCGCTACGGTTAGGAGTGATTAAGGAAAATCCTTTGACGTCAAGCTCATGTGCTGGCTTGGGGTCAAGACTCAACCATATGCCCCGGGGCCGGCACAATTCACACAAACCTGCGAGCAACTCCTGAGTGACAACCCCTTTGTTATAATCAGCAACAATGATGGCATCAACCCCTCCTATATCCTGTTCCACTGCCTTCAGCAAACGTCTCGTAACCCGTAAATCACCAGCCTGTTTGGTTTCACGGTCAATTCGCACGACCTGCTGTTGATGCGCTACAACCCGTGTCTTGAGTGTGGTTGATCTGTCTTTAACTTCCTTGAGCCCACTCCCATCGACTTTTTCCTCTTTTAAAAGAGTCTTTAGTTGTCTGGCTTCAACATCTTTGCCTACCAATCCAAGGAGTCCTGCTCCCGCTCCAAGCGCTGTCAGGTTGCGTGCCACGTTAGCGGCGCCACCGGGCATGAAGCTATCTCGTTCAAACTCGACGACCGGGACTGGAGCCTCGGGCGAAATTCGTCTTACCTTACCCCAAAGAAATTGATCCAGGATCACATCCCCAACCACCAATACCCGACTCTTAACTGCAGTATTCAACAAGCGCTTCACACGTAAGGCTGAAAGAGTGTTTTTATTCATTTAAAAAAGCAGTTAGCGGACTGGTCGCAACAGCGGTATCACTCGCTTCTCCTAGGCCTATTTCGTAGGCCATTCGTCCTGCTTCAACGGCTTTGGCAAACGCACGAGCCATACGACAGGGATCATCATTGACGGCTATTGCCGTGTTTACGAGCACAGCATCAGCTCCCAGCTCCATCGCTTCGGTCGCATGGCTGGGTGCACCAATACCCGCATCCACTACCACTGGAACCGTAGCTTGGTCTAGGATGATCCGAATCTGGTCTCGAGTTTCAATTCCTCGATTGGTTCCAATGGGTGCCCCTAAAGGCATCACTGTAGCACAACCCACTTCCTGAAGACGTTTAGCGATCACCGGATCAGCATTGATATAGGGCAAAACCGTAAAACCTTCTTTCACTAGCTGCTCGGCGGCTGCAAGCGTTTCCACCGGGTCAGGTAGCAGATAGCGTGGGTCCGGATGAATCTCTAGTTTCACCCACTTTGGCAAGCCCGCCGTTACAGCCAAGCGCGCCAGACGAACCGCTTCATCTGCATTCATCGCTCCACTTGTATTGGGCAGCAGTAAGAATCGGTCCGAATCTATGAAATCTAATATGTTCGCGAACGGATCGTTTTGACCACTCAGATCGGCGCGGCGCAAGGCCACCGTAACCATTTCCGCACCGCTGGCATCAAGCGCACCGCGCATCAGTTCAGGTGAGGCGAATTTCCCCGTCCCCAAAATCAAGCGAGAGCCAAACTGCCGGTCGGCTATTTTTAATGGCGCAACTGCCACAGGAGGAAATTACGCCGCTCAAGTCCTCTCGTCGAGGATGTCTTGAAATTCCCTCGCACCCAGGCCGGGTTTATCCCATGCTCTAGGCCAGTGAAAGCGCTCTCGCAACTAGCAAAACGTACCACCGAACCGCCCATCTCATGGCTCATGCGGGAGGGTCTGGAGCGTCCCGGACTGATTTCTTTAGCCGCCGGATTCACCGATAACCCCACCCTGCCGGTTACTGAAACCCGCACCATCATCGAGAGCCTATTAAAGGGAAAAAGCAGCTCTCCTTCCCTGCAATATGGCACCACCTATGGAGATGACCCTCTTCGCAAGCTTACTGCCCAACGTCTGACGCAAATGGACAAATGCTCCAAACAACCCAAAAATTATCACCCTGATCGGCTCCTGATTACCCATGGCTCACAACAATTACTCTACATATTAAACGAGGTTCTCTTCGATCCCGGTGATATTGTGCTGATAGAAGACCCGTCCTATTTCGTGTATCTGGGCATCATGCAAAGTCATGGAGTCCGTGGTAAAGGCATTCAAATGGAGCCTGATGGGCTTGACCTTTTGTCCCTTGAAACCACTCTAAACACACTTAAAAAATCGGGTGAACTAGCACGCCTGAAAGCACTTTACCTTGTCAGTTATCACAGTAATCCAACAGGGGTCACCACTTGCGCCGCAAAAAAAGAAGCAGCATTAAAAATACTGAAGAGCTTTGAAAAAGCCGCCGGTCACCCTATCTATCTGATTGAAGATGCCGCTTACCGAGAATTGAGCTTCACTGGCAAAGATACTCCAAGCGCGCTATCATTTAACAACGCATCTGACCGCGTAATATACACCAGCACCTATAGTAAACCTTTTGCCACAGGGATACGGGTAGGCTACGGTTTACTTCCTGAACCCGTATTAACTGCCGCTACGCGCGTGAAAGGAAATCATGACTTTGGTACGGCAAACTTTCTTCAACAGATACTTAGTAATGCTATCTCTAGCGGAAAATATATGGAACATATTCAAAAGCTACGCAAAAGATACGCCTCCAAAGCACGCACCATGACTCGCGCGTGCGAAAAACATTTCCCAGAAAAGGTAAAATGGGAAAGTCCTGAAGGCGGTTTATACCTCTGGGTAAATCTACCGAAAAAAATAAAAACCGGCTTGAAGAGTAAACTCTTCAAGCAAGCACTTAAACAACAGGTACTCTATGTACCGGGAAACCTGTGCTATTGCGATGACGATACAAGACCCAAACCAAACCATCAAATGCGCCTAAGCTTTGGAAATGCGAGCATCAAGAATATCGAGGAAGGTATCACTCGACTAGGTCGGGCAATAAAGAGGGTAATGTAACAAAAAACCGGCGTTCAAGGGAACGCCGGCATGATTACCTTCAAGTTTGATTTAGCCCGCAATCTCAGCAGCGTGAAACTCCTGCCAATCATCAAGATTATTCAGGTTTATCGCATCATCTGGACCCTCAGAAAGCCCAGTTGCAGCCAAAATACCAGCTTTGGTGTCAGCATCATGGTTGTATCCAGCTATAGATTCGTTTAGAGCATTAACCGAATCAGCATCAAGCTTGGCACCTTCTTGCTGGCTAATCCATGCCTCAAATTGAGTATAGGTAGGTTTTTCATTGGTGATATAACTCTTCACGGCTTCCTTATCCAATCCAAGTCCATCAATCACCATACTGTCATATCCAGCGCCAATGCCTGGATAACCGTCTGCAATTTTTCCGGCAGCTTCGAGGGAAACTTTCTGCCAAAGACGAGGAAGGTGCAATACACCCAACGGACCTTTGGTGCCGGAACTGATAAGAGGAACAATATTACTCATAAGTCTGTTAATCCTAAATGTTAAGGGTTCAGCCGAGAGGGTAGGCGGGGAATACGGGAAGGGTCAACGGCATTATTACATACCATCAGTAAAGACACCAAATTCTCTTAAAACCGCCTGTTACCAATAAAAATAAATGAGGAGTACTTATTTAAATTGGGTAAAGGACAAGACAGGCCACAAGTAATCCCTATTTCCCAAAATTTTCTTCACCCATCGAATGTGTATGCCTAAGCTAGAGTTTTCCATGAGTAACCGTAAATACAAGATAGCTGCTTTGGCGGGTGATGGCATTGGACCGGAAGTTGTACGCGAGGCAATGAAGGTTCTGCGCGCGACCGAAAACAAGTTTGATTTTCAACTGGAAATTACCGAAGCACCTGTTGGTTGGGCGGGGATCGATGAACAGGGCAAGGCGCTTCCGGATGACACCCTGAAACTGTGTCGATCCAGCGACTCAATATTGTTCGGCTCGGTTGGTTTGCCTGAACGTGACCCTACGATCCCCAAGGAAGAGCGCCCTGAGCGTGCTGCATTGTTGGCCCTCCGGAAGGAATTCGGCCTTTTTGCCAACCTTCGCCCCGTTAAATTACCGAAAGAATTATCCCACGCCTGCCCACTGAAAGCCGAAAGACAGGGTGAAGGCATCGATATGTTAGTGGTCCGTGAGCTGACAGGAGGTATGTATTTTGGCCAACCGAAAGCAACCGAGACACTAGACAATGGCGAAATTCAGGCCATTGACACCATGATCTACAGCACCAGCGAGATTGAACGTATTGCCCACGTGGCCTTTAAGAGTGCACAACTGCGCCGTAAACACCTCACGAGCATCGACAAAGCAAATGTGCTGGAGAATGGAGTGTTATGGCGCGAAGTGGTCAGTAAAGTGTCAGCCGATTATCCTGAGGTAAGTGTCGAACACATGTTCGTGGATAATGCAGCTATGCAACTCCTACTCAAACCCACCCAGTTTGACGTAGTACTATGTGAAAACATGTTCGGCGATATCCTTAGCGACGAAGCAGCTGCACTGGCTGGTTCACTCGGTATGCTTCCCAGCGCCAGTCTAGGTGCCACCAGTGACGAAAAAACTTTTGGCTTCTATGAACCAGCCGGAGGAACGGCTCCTGACATTGCCGGCAAAGACCTTGCCAACCCTATAGCTCAGATATTGTCAACGGCCATGATGCTGCGACATAGTTTTGGTGAAAACGAAGCCGCTGACTCGATCGATAAGGCAGTTGTTAAAGCCATTGCACAGGGCCTTCGTACCGGCGATATATATAATTCTGAGGACCCTAATGCGCGCCAGGTAGGAACTACCTCGATGGGAGATGCAATAGCTGAAGCAGTAGCAGCCTAACCATGAAACATCTAACTCAAGAGCTGTGGTTTGATGTTCCGACTCGGAGAGCGTTTATCAACATCACACCTCAAGTGGAGCAGCTCATTACACAAAGCGGTGTTCAAGAAGGGTTATGCCTCGTAAACGCAATGCATATTACAGCCAGTGTATTCATTAACGATGACGAATCCGGCCTGCATGAAGACTATGAACGGTGGCTTGAAGAACTCGCTCCACACGAACCCACCGAACATTATCAACACAACAAAACAGGTGAAGATAATGCCGATGCCCATCTCAAGCGACAGGTGATGGGCCGCGAAGTGGTAGTAGCCATAACCGAAGGCAATCTACATTTTGGACCTTGGGAACAAATTTTTTACGGAGAATTTGACGGCCGACGCCGCAAGCGCCTACTGGTCAAAATAATTGGGGAGTAATTAATGCGCTGGCTCCTCGTTGTTCTTGTTTATTGTACTCTTTCTGCAAAGGCGGCCGATTCAGTTGTAATCGGTTATTTGCCATATTATCGCTCGCATATCATTGAGTTCCTGCCAGTCGAAAAGTTAACTGATATTGTTTACTTTTCACTATCTCCAAAGGCCGATGGATCTCTAGATACTTCGAGAGTAAAGACTGTTGAAATTCAAAAACTCGTAAAACGGGCTAACCAAAAAAATACACGTGTCCATATTTGTGTGGGAGGATGGGAATTGTCAGGAGGCTTTACCCCAATGACAGCTGACCCCACCGCACGTGCAATCTTTATTCGCAATCTAATCACGTTTATCCGAACTCACAAATTGCAAGGTGCCGACATCGACTGGGAACACCCTAAAACAAAAAAAGAGATCGATAATTATCAAAAACTGCTAGTTGAATTAAAGCATGCCTTCGCTCCGCACCGACTTTGGCTCACTGTAGCGGTTGCCGGTTGGGGTAAATATATCAAGCCTGAGACCATCCCCTTTATAGATCGATTTCATATTATGTCCTATGATCAAGGCACTCCTCACTCTTCCTTCACAGGAACGGTAAAAGACCTTAAACAATGGGAAAATCAAAAGGTGCCCAAGTCAAAGCTAATACTTGGCCTACCGTTTTACGGCCGAAATAAACAAGGACATGCCCTTACTTACAGCGAAATCATGCAAAAGCACCAACCAAAGCCCGATTCGGATGAAGCAGGCGGCTTCCATTTTAATGGCCCTGTGACAATTACACGAAAAACAACTTATGCCATTCAGCAAGGCTACGGGGGAGTCATGATCTGGGAATTAGGTCAGGATGTGAAGGGAAATGCATCACTACTAAACACGATTCAAAGAGCAATTCAGTGACAATTTTTTTATTCGTATAATACCGTTTTTACCCTCATTATATTCAATTAATGAAACTCTCCTGGGCCATTTTAACTTGCCTATGGACTGCCTCGATTTTAGCGCAGAATAATCAGAATTCATGGTGGGCCTTCCAGCCGGTATACAAGCCGCCGGTCCCCAAGAATGGAGCCCAGTGGGCACGGAACCCGGTCGATCACTTCATTGCCCGCCAGCTTGATGCAAAAAAACTCACCCCGGCCAAATCCGCGAACCGTCGCACTCTGATCCGCCGAGTATCGCTGGATCTCACCGGCCTACCGCCGACCCTGGCAGAGACAAAATCTTTTCTCGAAGACCCCTCACCCGATGCTTATGAAAAATTAGTCGACCGACTACTCGCCAGTCCACGATATGGTGAACGTCAAGCATCGCTCTGGCTGGACCTCGTACGCTATGCCGATTCCGATGGCTACCGCGCCGATCACTTCAGGCCCGAGGCCTGGCGCTATCGCGACTATGTTGTCAAATCATTTAACACCGATAAACCTTATGATCTATTCGTGCGCGAACAGCTGGCTGGAGATGAGATTGACCCTGCTAATCGTGATGCATTGACGGCCACAATGTTCTTGCGCCACTGGATTTACGAACACAACCAACGTGATGTGGAAATGCAGTGGGCAGAGATTCTTGCCGATGTAACCAACGTCACTGCCGACGTATTTCTTGGTCTGGGAATGCAATGCGCACGCTGTCATGACCACAAGTTTGACCCCATTTTACAAAAGGACTACTTCCGCATGCAGGCTTTCTTTGCTCCAATGCTACCGCGCGCATCGATGCCTGTGGGAACGATAGCCGAGCGCACAGCTCATTATGACGCCATGCAGCAGTGGCTTCAGGAAACCGACACTCTACGTCGTAAGCTGAGAGCGATTGAGCAGCCGGTATTGCTGCAACACGCGACCCGCGAGGGATTCGATAAGTTTATCGACAAAATCAAAGTAATGATCCGTAAGCATCCCGAAGATCGAAACGCCTACGAACGGCAAATCGCTGAAATGGCCTCTCGGCAATTCGATCTGGAACAGTCTAAATTGCCTGAGCGCCTTAAAGGCTACACTAAAACAGAGTGGGAAAAACTGCGAACAGCTTTGAGGCCCTTTGAAGCAAAGAAGCCGAAACTGTTGCCGGAGATTAAATTTGTGGTGAGTGACGCTGGGCCTATCGCTCCGGTAACCCGTATCCCAAAAAAAGATATCGTAGTACAACCAGGCTTTCTCACACTCCTAGACCCAAACGATGCACAAATCACGCCGCCACCAGACGGACTGCAATCCACTGGCCGCCGCACGGCGTTGGCCAAATGGATCACTCGGAATGATAACCCCCTCACTGCGCGCGTATTAGTTAACCGCTTATGGCAGCAACATTTTGGTCGTGGACTGGCAACCAATACCAGCGACTTTGGTAAGCTCGGCACGCCGCCCACGCATCCGGAGCTACTGGACTGGCTAGCCTCGCATTTGGTTACCAATGGTTGGAGCCTAAAAAAATTGCACCGATTGATGGTTACTAGTGCCACCTATCAGCAGGCTACCTTCAATACCACCGCGGTAGAAGTTGACCCGGCTAACACTTGGTTTGCACGTGCCTCTGTGCAACGCATGAACGCCGAGCAGGTGCGCGATAGTCTACTCGCTGTTGCTGGGCAACTGGATTTGAACAAAGGTGGTCCAAGTATAGATGCAGCAAAATCCAGCCGCCGATCGGTTTACCGCAAGGTAATGCGTAATAAACCCGATGAAGTAATGCATGCCTTCGACTCACCTGACCATATTTCCCACATGCCACGACGCAGTGTAACTACTACGGCGATACAGTCACTGCTACTAATGAATAGCGACTGGATACGCCAAAGGTCTATTGGATTTGCTAAACGATTGGCTCAATTACATCCCAATGATCCTGCCGCGCAAATCCGTGCCGCGCATGAGCTCACCACCGGCCAATTAGTCACGGATTCCCAATTAGCCCTCGGTCTGGCCTTCCTTACGCCGAAAAATGTACCAATCTTAACGTCAAAAAAACCCAATCCCGAAACCGAAGAATTCAAAATCGCCAAGCCCGCAGCCGCAGCCGTGCTTTCATTAAAGGGCCCGCAAAGAGGTCTAAAGGTCATAAAGGCTGGCCCAATGCCTAAAGGTGATTTCACCGCTGAGGCGTTCATTCAGCTAAACTCGCTTTTCCCTGACGCTTCAGTGCGCACAATTATTTCTCAATGGAATGGAAGTAAAGCCTCACCCGGCTGGTCCTTTGGCATAACCAGCACCAAGAGCGCCTATCAACCTCGCAACCTAATCTTACAGTTGATCGGCGTACCACAGCGTGGCGATCACGGATACCAAGTGATCGCCTCGGGTTTGCGGCCCGAATTGAATAAGCCATATTATGTGGGAGTCAGTTTAAAGTTCGGTGACAATGGCACCGGAAAGGCGACTTTTCTTTTACGGGACTTGTCTAATCCCAAGGCCACACTGCAAACCATCACTAAGCCATTTAACAAAAATAAACATTATGTGACAAAGCAAGCACCCGTAATAGGTGGTCGGGCAAAGACACAGAAATACTCGTGGGACGGCTTGATCGGCAATATTCGCCTAACCAACCGCGCGCTGGCTCCGGAGGAGACCTTGCTAACGAAACCAGCCGCCGGCCCGGACACCCTCGCCTATTGGCAATTTAACAAAGCTGATTTTTATGCCGACAGCTCAGGAAATAAAAATAGGTTACAGGCTGTTGGAGCTCCAGCTCAAAAGGACCCTCAACAAGTATTACTTACCGAGTACTGTCATGTATTGCTGAACGCAAATGCATTCCTATATATCGACTAAACATGGCTGAAAATTTTCCATTCAATTCAAGACGCGATTTTCTACTGCGTGGTGGAGCTGGCTTTGGGGCACTAGCTCTAACCGGCCTACTCTCAAATGACACGGCTGTCGCTGCTAATTATGGTAATCCTTACGCCGTCAAACAGCCACATTTTGCACCCACAGCGAAGCGAGTTATTTTTCTTTTTATGGAGGGTGGGCCCAGCCATATAGATTTATTTGATCCAAAACCACTCATACAAAAACTTGCCGGCCAACGCATGCCAGAAAGTTTTAAAAGGCCTATTACCGCCATGGGTGAAACCGAATCGCCTATCCTTCCCAGTCAACGGCAATGGAAGCGCCATGGCAAAAGCGGTCTTTGGGTCAGTGACTGGCTCCCACATACTGCTAAGTGCGTAGATGATATCGCAGTAATCCGATCCTGCTGGACCAACGGCATCAACCACAGCGGTGGTGTGTGCCAAATGAATTCAGGCCAACCACTAGGTGGCAGACCCAGCCTCGGTTCATGGGTCAATTATGGACTCGGCACTGAGAACTCGAACCTCCCCGGCTTTGTCGTGATGACCGATACCTCAGCCACGCCCACTAACGGCCCACGCAATTGGAGCGCCGGATTTATGCCAGCTGTACATCAAGGTGTAAGACTCAATCATGGCAAATCCCCAATCAAGCACTTAAGCCTACCTGAGGGGATAAGCCCCAAAATGCGAGACAAACAGCTAGAACTACTATACCAGCTTAATAAAGAACATCTGCATGAGCGCAAGAGTAACACCGAGCTTGAGGCGCGAATCCGAAGTTATGAACTGGCTTATAAAATGCAGGCAGCGGCACCCGAAGCAGTCGATCTCACTAAAGAAACAGAAGCAACAAAGAAATTATATGGTTTTGGAAACAAAGATACGGAACCATTCGGTCGTTGTTGCCTTCTAGCCAGACGATTGGTCGAACGAGGCACCCGATTTGTCCAGATTTACCATGGAGCAGGGAGTAAATGGGATTCTCACTCTAAAATGGAAGCAAATCACAGTCGGCAATGCCGCCAAAGCGACTTACCCACCGGTGGTTTACTGAAGGATCTCAAGACCCGTGGCTTACTTGATGACACGCTGGTTATCTGGGGTGGAGAATTTGGCCGTACCCCAATGAGTGAAAAAGGGGATGGCCGGGACCATAACCCCACCGGATTCACGATGTGGATGGCTGGAGGCGGAGTAAAGGGCGGTCAAGTCATTGGCGCAACCGACGAATTGGGACTTTGGGCCACAAAAGACCGGTTACACGTCCACGATCTGCATGCTACAATCCTACACTTACTGGGAATTAACAATTTAGAGCTTATTTACCGATATAAGGGCCGACCGGAAACTCCCACCATAAACGAGGGGGAAGCCTACAAAAAAATTACCTCATGAGATAGCTTTACAGCTTGCCTTTACCCCTCAGTACGGGCATCGTGCGCCCTGAAAGACGACCCCCCAGTAAGGGATGTATTGTCACTAAAATAAAACGAAAAGTTAGTTATGGGAACAAAAGTGTTTGTAGGTGGCCTAAGTTGGGATGCCACTGATGATGATTTGAAACAACTGTTTGGAGAGTGTGGGACGGTGTCCGACGGAGTGATTCTTCAAGATCGTGAAACTGGTCGGTCTCGAGGCTTCGGTTTCGTAACTTTTGCTTCTGATGACGAAGCTAAAGCTGCCATAGAAAAATTCCATGACTTTGAATTCATGGGCAGAAAACTGACCGTAAACGAAGCCCGCCCACGCGAAGACCGTGGGGGTGGCGGAGGCGGTGGCTACGGCGGCGGTGGCGGCAGAGGTGGCTACGGCGGTGGCGGCAGAGGTGGTGGCCGAGATCGCGGCAGAGGTGGTGGTCGAGATCGCGGTCGCGACAACGACTGGTAGTTCACCCGTAATTACTTATTGAATCTTTACTCTGATTTCCTTATCGGAGTTTATGTTTCTTTTAACTAGACCAAGGTGTAAGCCTAGCTTCTAGGCTGTCTGCTTAAACTACTCTTTGTCTTTTAAGATCCGCAGTTTTTTGCCTTTGTGGCGTTTTTCCGGATCTGAAAGACTATCTAATAGTGAGGGAAGTGGTTTTGGCTTTTGCTCATCTTCAATGTTTGAGCCCTTGGGCATATCAAGATCAGTGTGATCTTGTGGTTGCTCATCTCTTGGGTGTTCTTTTTCCATTGTATTAAGCAAATTCGTAGCGCGGGATAGACTGATCAATCTCCGTAGACCAAGCATCAATACCTCCGCGCAAACAGCGGGCTTGCTTCATACCATGGCCCAGAAAATAAGTAGCTACATCCAACCCTTGCTCTCCCTGGTGATCAATAATCACAAATAACTCCTCAGAATCCCAGTTATCAACGACTTGATGCAAGATGTCCTGAGCAGTCGTAACACAATTGGTTTTTGAGCCCACTTCAGCTTCCATATGAATCGAACCATCTATTCGAGCAGCCTCAAACTCCTCTTTTGTACGAACATCCAGGATTTTAAGATCTGGATTAGCCTCCCGCAGTTCTCTTAATTCCTGGGGTTCAATCAAAATTAATGCATCTACCTCGTGACTTTCGCGAATGTGAGTCAGTACCTCGTCTATGTCCAATCGCTGATTACGACCACAGAGCTCTGACAGGGTTTCCTCCATTGAAAAACCGCATCCCGAACAGCCTCCTATGTGATATTTTTTAAATAATGCACGCCTGGCCCCAGGATAAACATCCAGTACTTCTCCCATTGTAGATTCGGAACCAATCTTTTCTTTTGTCTCAATATTCATTGGGCTTACCTCATCAATTTAACAATTTTACGCATTACCTCAATAAAATTGTCAATCTCGTTGCGGGTATTATAAAGGTAAAAACTAGCTCGTGCAGTGGCTGAAACTCCGAGTTTATTGTGTAAGGGCTGGGTACAATGATGACCAACGCGAATAGCTACACCTTGTTGGTCCGCCATGGTGGCTAAATCCAAGGAATGAATATCTGAAAACACAAAACTCACCAATCCCCCACACTCGTTAGTTGGCCCGAAAATACGAATACCCTCAAATTCTGATAATCGTTCTTTTGCGTAATTGACCAATGCAAAATCATGTTCACGAATAGCTTCCAGCCCAACCTGCCCTATATAGTCCATAGCAGCATGCAAACCCACTGCCCCTGATATGTTTGGCGTCCCTGCCTCGAATTTGTGGGGAGGAACATTAAATTCAGATGAGTAAAATTCTACCT
>MDTG01234103.1_pt1 | contig 17586 bp, 14 predicted proteins | sample 811421 | NCBI WGS metagenome assembly MDTG01 (sample SAMN05326645, study PRJNA326480) | marine metagenome | isolation source: seawater | place: Pacific Ocean: South East | collected 2011
CGTAAGCGTTGCTACTGGAGCAGTTTCTGTTGGCGTAAGCGTTCCTACTGGAGCAGTTTCTGTTGGCGTAAGCGTTGCTACTGGAGCAGTTTCTGTTGGCGTAAGCGTTGCATCTGGATCAGGAGTTGGGCAAGACGATGGATCTTCGATATTTGGGGTTTCTGGTGGCTGCGGGGTATCTGTGGGAGCACAACTAGAATAATCGCACAAACTTTGATTGTGATCGTAACAACCTGAGCCTGCAAAATTACAAGCGGTTGTATCCATGCAACGATCGTTACCAGTTGGGGTAGGAAGATATGAAGTAAGGGTTTCTGGAGTAGGGGTTTCTGGAGTAGGGGTTTCTTCTGGAGTAGGGGTTTCTTCTGGAGTAGGGGTTTCTTCTGGAGTAGGGGTTTCTTCTGGAGTTTCTGTTTTCGGGGTTGGGGTTATATTATATAAACAGCAAGTAAGTTGATTGTTGGGGCATGGATCTGTTGCGTATTGATCATAATTAGAAGCGCTAGAATCCATGCATCCATAAACTACAGTAGGAGTTATCGCTATTGTTGGAGTCTGAGTTGGATTCTGCGTAAGTGTTATAGTCTGCGTTGCCGTAAGCGTTGGAGTCTGCGTTGGCGTAGGTGTCGGAGTCTGCGTTGGCGTAGGAGTCGGAGTTTGAGGATCTCCACCAGCACATTCAGAATGACTACAGTTACTGCTATTAACATTAGCAGGTCTACAACAACCAGTAGCTTGACCAGCATTTACTCCACCACCATCATAAACAACCGAGCAGGGTGGACAGCAATAACTACCATCATTGAGTTGTACACAATCATCTGTTGTTGGAGTGAGAATTGGGTCTGGCGTTGGGGTATTTGTAGTAGTCAGTGTTGGAAGCGGTGTTGGAGTATCTACGTAAGTTGGGGTGCTTGCGGTAGTCGCTGGAGTACTTATGGTAGTAACTGGGGTACTTACGATAGTCGCTGTAGGTGTTGGCGTAACCTCTTCTGATGAAGTTATTGTAGGAGTAGGTAATGTTGAAGTGAGTGTAGGTGTAAGCGTAGGTACGGACTCAGTCGGCGTAAGTGATTCTGTTGGAGTATACTCAGTAGGCGTAAGCGACTCAGTAGGCGTAGGAGTAAGAGTAGGTGTTGGGGTAACTACTGATGTTTCAGTAGGCGTTGGAGTAAGAGTAGGTGTTGGGGTAGGAGTAGGTGTTGGTATAACTACACAATTATCATATTCATATAATTTAATTTCAGTAATTTCTATATCCCCAGCATCTTCAAATTCAAATTTAATGGCGCCTCCTCCACTAGTAGGCGAAGCTTCCAAAATAAAAGAAATCGTCTTGTCATGATTTGAGTCATTAATCATGCTAGTAAGATCTAAACTAGTTTTCCAAGTACCAGGGGTAGAGGTTGCTGTTGGCGCGGGCGTTGCAGTTCCAGTAGGGGTTTCTGGGCACTCTATTTCTTCGTCTACTGAAAATTGAATAGCAGCTGCGCCACCACTAAATGGATCTGGAGTTTGAGTGAAACTTACATTAACATAACCATTGGAGTCATTTGATATACCACTAAAATCTAATTTATAACTATGTAAAGTTGATTTCCCTTTGAGAGAATGAGGTGAAAAGGTTTGTGTTAAATAACCCGCTTTATTGTCGCAGTCAAATTTAATACCAGTCTCTGAAGTGATGTTGACAAAACTGGCAAATTTTCTATTATTATAAGCTGTTTGACCATAGTCCCAATCAGTAAAAGTAATTAAAGCGTTAGAGTTCTGAGCAACAGAACCACCATTACAATCAATAGATTGCGAGCTAGTAGAATGATTAACAAAACTACCATTAGATATAATATTTGTTGCGATTACACTCATGAATCAAACATTCTAGTACTCATACCTTGAATTAATTTATGCTTAGGATTAATTACACCCAAAGTTTTGTCAACTGCGTAATCAAAAGCAAAATTATCATAACGTTTTTTAAAAAATGAATTTTCTGGAAAGAAATATAATTCTTCTAATTTTTCTATAGGTAAATTAAATTGTTGATATTCAGTTGATATTAGATCTGATTTGGGTGAAAAATGATATTTTATTTTTATATTCCTTAGTTCTGAAAAAATTATATGTTTTATATTAAATACAGGATCTAAATAAGATGCGTCTTCTGTAAAGTTATTTGTATCACCTAATTTATTTTTTATAAAAGATATTGATTCTATGTCAGGGTTGTTATTAACATGAGAAAAGTAAACTTTTTTAGAGCCATTTAAAAATTCGTATCCATTATATAAATAATTATTTTGATCTGTAACTATTTCAAAACTTGGTAAATGATCTTGATTTAAATTTTCCCACCAAATATTTTTACCGTAAACTTTTTTAGGAAGCTCAAACAACCAGTAACTCCAGTTTAGGGATAAGGCTACAGAATCAATACTGAGGGAATCGTTACTAAAATAATAAATTTTATGAAATAAACTTTCATCTTCAACTAATTTAGGTGTGGGAGCAGTAGTAACATCTGGAGGAGACGTGTAGTCAATTAAGGAAACGAAACTTAAGCTTTGTTTTTTATGGTTATAAAAATCTTCAGGACCAGACTCTTTCATGTTCTTAGGTAAAGTATGCGTTTCGCTTTCGTTTTCTGCAGTAAAAAATAGATCTTCTCCATTAATATTTAAAGAATTATTTCCTTCACCTTTTCTTAAATAAGAAGAAAATTTATAAAAATATCCATCTATAGTTTCTCTATAAAAAACTCTGTCAGAAAGGTCTGATTGATTAACTTTATTTAAAACTTTAGAGTGTCCAAGAAAATGGCAATAGTCTCTGTGATGAGGTTTATCCCCAGCTAAATCTTGAAGCCCTCTGGAAATTTCTTTTTCATACTTTGGGTAATATGCAAATTCATTATCAGTTAAGTTACCAATGATGACGTTGGAAGGGTCTGTTTCAGTATAATTAGGGTCTAAAGCTATAGAATTTTTTATTACATCTTCCGCGTTAGAAAATGATAGATTACCATTAGTTGCTGGACTAAATATGGATGAGGTGGCTGTGGGCGTTGGGGGAAGAATTAATAGTTCTTCTAGTTCAGATTGAGTTGGAGCTTGGGGTGGAATTAATAAAGCCCCTGGAACGTCTGAACTTGAACAGCCTTTATGACAAAAATCTGCTTTAGTATAATAAACTATTTTATTTAAATCGGAAGAGCAGTGCCAAGAATTAAAAATAGAACCAGGCGCTTGGCAGGTCATATTGGGCGCTGATACAGATATACCTTCGGCTGGAACTGTATATTGAGAAGTCGAACAATCTACGGTTGCATTTAAATCCCAGCGAACAGTACAATAGTCAGAGGAAACATCTAATGATAAGTCACAACAATATGATATTAAATAATTTTTATACCCGTTTCCATAGTCTTTTAAAATTAATATTTCAATGTTAGATGTCGAGTATTCGCTTGAACCGCAATCTTTAATATACTTTTCTACATTATCTTGATTTATATCATCATTAGATATAAAGACTTCGTATTGAAAATTATTGCAACTTTGACAGTCTTCGGATACGTCAATAGAACCCATTTTATGCTCTGTTATATAAGAAAAATTAAGAGGGCCAAAGGGTGTTATAGTTAAAGTTATATTTGGATAAGATTTTTCAACTATATGAGAACCATAATTTAAAAAATTAAAGTTATCAAAGGCCGTTTGATCGTCAAATATAAACTTATATGACTTGCCCAAACCTACCTTGAGGTTGAATGGACTATCCGAGCCAAAATTAACAAAAGAAGACATAAATGTTATTACACAGGTTTTAACCTAAAGTGCAATTAATTTTTAAGTCTTTAATTAAAAAGCTTAAGCGTTGTGCTTTTCAAGCACTTTTACATTCGCTGTAGAACCAGAACTGTTGGTTATTAAAACACAGGAATATTTAAAATTCCAAATATCAGAATAAGCTAAACCTGTATTCGAGACATTGTGGGTGCTTATCGTAGTCCAATGAGAAGCGAAGTCGTTGCTGGCTGTGTTTGTACTCGGATCTGTATAATTGGAACCGATTATAGTAACTGTAATAGCTTGATCGGTAATTACTTGATAACTATGAAGGGTGTAAAGCCTTACGTTTACAGCATCTGAATAAAGGTTGTTTGTGCCATCATTTACAGCTTGATCTACTGAGGTAATTACCTCTGGGCCTTTATTTTGTGTTATTTCTACCCTAGACATTATTAACCTTCTTCGCTAGAATCAGGTTTCTTAGGGAAAGAGTCTTTGGGAAATTCTTCTAAATCTACAAAATCATAATTTTCATCATAATTTATTAAATTAAAAGATTCTACCTCAAACTTAGCTTCAGAAACCTGTTCGTATGTAAAGATAATATCATCTCTAACTCCATCATCAATAAAAAACGAAGGGTCATTAAGGATATCTCTATCAAGCTTTTTATAAGAATATTCTACTTTTGAGCCTTTTGCATACCTCAAAAACATATTAACTCTTGCGACAGACCAAAAACCAATTGGCTTATCTAATCTTATAGCATCGTGAACGCCTCTTTTATAAACTTCTTTTAATTGCGATAAATTTACTTTTCCAGACAAGTTTCTATTATTGTAATCTACTACTTTAGCCTTTAATAAATCAACAATACCTTCTACAAAATCTTGAGAAGCAGAAACTTTAGAAGAGTATAAACTTCTAAGGTTAGAAGAGAAATCTATATTTTTTCGGGTCATTCAAAAATATATACACAAAAAATAATAATTTAACTTATTTTAAATTGTTAAAATCAGCTTCGCTGCAGAAACGAGTTAGTTTTGTACCATCGTCATCTACAGCTTTAAAGGCATAGCGAACTCTCATGTTGCCGTTTTTAGAAGCTTTTTCTATCTTTACTTTTTCGACATCTTCTTCGGCAATTTTTACTTTGGTTTTTTTCTTAACGTTGTAGAACTCTATCATAGTTAATGTAATTACACATTTTTTGATTAAAAAATATATTTTTTTTTTAATTATTTGCCAGAACTTCCAAAACCGCCTTCACCTCTATCACTATCATCTAAATCTTGAGCTTCTTCTATCTCTACCCAAGGTAATTTAATTATAACAAGTTGAGCAATTTTATCTCCAATATTATATGCTTTTTTACCTAACTCTGGAATACTCATTCTAATTTTTATTTCACCCCTATAACCAGAATCTATAACACCTACAGAGTTCCTTAGGTAGTGGTCTGTATTAGATATGCTAGACCTGGGGAATAAAAGACCAACGTAGCCTTTGGGGACTTGCATGGCTATGTCAGTTCCGTATTCATAAAAACTAGCTAAACGAGTAACTGTAGTAGCTACTAAATCCATACCAGCATCACCTTGATTTGCGTAAAAAGGGATTTCTGCTCTATCATTTAATTTTTTAAATTTTATTTTCATAACATTCTACTTCTATATTTGCTTTTAATAATAAATTAACGCCATCTAAATTTCTATAATTATTTCCATAAACTACTCTTGATATTCCTGACTGTATAATTAATTTAGCGCATTCTATGCAGGGTGATATAGTTATATACATTGTAGAATCTTTACTAGACTGTGTAGATTTGGCTAATTTTGTAATAGCGTTGCTTTCGGCATGTAAAACTTCGGGTTTTGTTATTAAGGCGTTTGAAGGGTGATCGCTTAAATTTTTTGAAGCTATAGACTCTGGCATAATGCTAGTTTCGCAAGTATTATCGAAACCAATTGGAGTTCCATTGTAGCCATCAGAAATAATTGAACCTTCTTTTACTATAATACACCCAACTTTTTGCCTATTAGCTTTAGATAATTGACTCCATACTCGAGCCATTTCTAAATAAGTTTTATCGAGATTATTCTGGGAAGGCATTTTTGTAATATTTTTTCAAACACTTTAAGACGTCTTCGTCTACTGGGCTTAATGTATCAAGTCGATTTATTTTAAAAATTCCAAATTCTGTATGTTCGTAGTCTAACTCTATTTTAGGAAACTCTTTTACTGTACCTATGAAAAAATTAAAATTTGTTTTTTTTCTTTTTATGAGTTTTTGAAAGAAAACGTCTTTAGGGTTTATTGAGAAACCCGATTCTTCTCTTAATTCTCTAATAGCACAATCTTTGGCTGATTCTCCATTTTCAATAGCTCCAGAAAAAGGACTCCAATACCCGCCAAATGGAACAGGTTTACCTTTATAAAACTCTATTCTTCTAGCTAATAAAACTAATTTATTTTTAACTAAACAAATTCCTGAGTAATCAAAAGTCATCTTCTAGAGAACCGCTTTGTTGGTATTCCCTAACCCTGCGCTCAAAAAAATTGCCCATAGCTTGAACGTCTACAACCTCACCCAACCAAGGGAATGGGTTATGGTCACTTGGGAACCTGTAGTCTAAGCCAATAGCTTCAAGTCTTCTATTGCCAATATAGTGCATATAATCGACAAACATATCAGCATTTAAGCCAAGGATGCCAGTAGGTAAAACATCATGAGCATATGCAATTTCTAATTCAACTGCTTTTTTAATATGCTCCACAAATTCTTCTTGTATTTTTTTTGTCCATATAGAGGGGTTTTGCTCTATCATTGTATTAATTAAATAAGTGCCAAAGGCTATATGGGAGCTTTCATCTCTTAATGTATATTTGATTTGATCAGAAACACCTTGTAGTTTATTTTGTCTACCAAGAGCAAGCAACATTGCAAACCCACTAAAGAAAAAAGTTCCTTCACATACAATCCAATAAGTTAGGAAGTTTCTTAAAATTTCTTGTTTACCTTCTTTATTGTGTGGGTTAAAGTCTTGGCGACTGATATCATTAGTAATAGACATCAAAAAGTCATCTTTAGCTTTTATACTCGGTATTGTTTCGTATGCGGCAAAGACCTCTTCAATATCAAGGTCGAGGCTGTCGCAAATATATACGACGGTAAGGTTATGAAGACTTTCTTCAAAAGCTTGACGAAGAATATACTGACGACACTCAGCATCAGTAACAAATCTGAAAGCCGAAAGAAGCAAATTATTACCAACCAAAGACTCTGATCCAGCAAAAAATCCGAGACAACGTTTAACCAAGAGTTTTTCATCTTCTGTGATTTCATTGTTTTTCCATTGTTTAATGTCGTTTTGCATTGAAATTTCTGTTGGCATCCAATTGTTTGCACAACTCTTTAAAAACAAATCCCAAGCATATTTATGTTTGTGGGGTAATATTCTATTTACTCCAGCTAAATTTTTAGTAAGCAATTCTCCAGTTTTAGTTTCCATAATGTATATAACGATAATACACTATATAAGGTTCACTGTCAAGGGGAAAGTTTTATGAATTTTCGCAAGATTCCCCGTTTTGATATTTTTGGGGTTGTGATTGAGGTTTGTAATAACCTATTAAATCATCGCTTTCGTTTGATATAACGTAGCAATCATCACAAATTTTTATAGATTCTGAATTATTTATATAAGTATCTTGTATGGATCTTTCTCCGCTCCAGGTGGATACGGAAAGTTCTGATACTATATTTTCTATTTTACAGGCTATGCCATAACTTTTAAGGGGGTTTTGAGATGTTGCTCCAGCAAAATGTAGCCCAATTAATTTAGGCGTTTCACCTTCAGTAGAGTATGTAAAAATTCCAGATCCAGAATCTCCAGAATCAGAAAACCATTCTCCGTTACATAAGTATAAAACACAGTCTTCAAATTGAGCTATATGCTGAACAGAACTAACTTCGTTTAACGAGCCATCATTATGAATGTAATTTGATGGGCAATAATAAACATTGCCAGACCAAGAAGTTGATAATATAGTAGATTTATTTTGAGAGTTTAATCCTCCAGTTGGGGTTACACCAGTACTTCTCCCGCTTTTATACACATGCATTCCAGTTTCTGCATTAGTGAATTCAAAGGGGCCAGAAAACAAAGATTGTATTTTGTTTACTGGTACAGAATCTTCGTAAAAAGAAATTAAACTAGCGTCTATTTTGTTTGAATAATTATCTCCATGATTTCCGACTAATGTTGAATTTTGGGGGTGATTAAATTTTAAAACACTATTTTTAAAAACAAAACCTATGTCTTTTTGACCCTGCCCTCCATTACCTCCAACGTCAATATTAGATGGAGATACAACCTTTTCATTTAACGTGTTTTTATTTAGTTCTAAAAGCTCTCCATTGTTATATTCGCTTGTTGTTGATGAGTGATTTGAACTTAAGCAATATGGTACTCCAGAAAAAATTAAGTCTAGTTTATTACCCATATTTGAGTGATACCAGCATTGATAATAAAATTGGCTAGAAAAAGTTTGCGAAGAATACTCAAACTCTAAACTTTCATTTGAAAGAGCGTATGGATCGTTTCTACCTGAACCATTTCTTGCCGAGCCATTTTGATAAATAATTAACCCATTAGCATTCTTGATCGTAACGTCTGTATAAGCAAAAGATTGATTGGACGGGCCTCCAGAGGATGCAGTACTTATGAAAAATGGATGGTTATCTAAGTATTGAGATGTTTTGAAAATGTATTTTTTTCCAACATCTAATTTAGGTAAATTATTGGTAGAACCATCGAATGCTGGTTTAAAAAATAAATCTTGAGTTTCGTTATCATAGATTGTATATATATTTCCTTCGCTAGAAGCAACCCAGTTTACATTGTATTCTATATCAGAATCGTCTTTTGCGTAATGAACTTCTGGGCCAACTACATGGTTATTTGTAACACCTAAAATATTTCCGTTTTCATCTTTTAAAGAAAAACCTAAGGTGCCTGCAGAGGATTGACTTTTTGGGCCAATAGAAATTCCACCTGGAATACATTCAAATGGAGAATCATTATCGTAAGTGTGATTAGGGCAACCCTTGACATAAACCTCGCTTGGGGAGTTTGAACCTAAATCTCCTCCACAAAAATCATAAACAATCATTTTGGGCACTTCAATAACGTCGGTTTTTACACCACTAATTTCAGAAGGAACCAAGTCTTCTTTAGGTAGGGATTCTAAAGATTCTTTTTTTGAAACTCCAACAACTATACATTTTTCTTGAGTGGTATTACCTTTTACTTCTTTGAATCCAGCAAAATAACTTTCAACATTTTTTTTATCTAAAAGTTTAATTTTTTTTACTTCTTCGAAATCTATATTGTTAGGATTCATTTATGCAAAAGGGTCAAGAGGTTGGGGTGGTGGTGCAGATGGGTTTGTAGGTGGATTAGTATAGTCAATATTGCTATCAGGAAGCTGCCAGCTAAAGTTTGTTGTTTGACCTCTGTACTCTAAGTCAACAGAAAACTTTACATAATCTCCACCTTTTGGCCTCCAAAATAAGAATTGATTTATAGATGTATCTGCTTGAGAATAGATTCCAGTAACACTTGTTTCTTTATTTACTAAATTAGAGATGTAGTCATAAATATCATTTAGAGTTGTAAGATAATTTTCATCTGGATCGTATATATATTGAAAACCTTCTACATTAAATGTTAATTTTACTAAAGATGGATACACTCCTGAAATATTCGAGTACCTAAATATAGAAATATTAGCAAAATCTTTGTTAAATGGGTACAAATCTAAATAATCATAAACTCCATCAAGGTCAGAGTGGGATTTTTTGGTGACGGTGGCAACTGAATTTTGAATATGAGTCGTGCCAATACCATGATCTTCGCCAAATAAAGATGAAGCCCCTCTCTTTCCATCAAATAAAAAAGATCCAGAATCTATGGGGCTAGAAGAATAAATAAAATTAGACAAACCAGCCGTTGAGCATGGCAGATCAGAAAGCACGGTGCTAATGTCATCTCTATATATGTAATAATTTTTAAAAGAGACCCCATTGAAAGCTATAGAAACGTTTGATATATAACCTTTTCTTGATCCAGATTTAGAATCTCCTATAAAAAATCCTAATTCATATGGACTTGATCCAGAAAGATTTGGTTTTTCACTTCCAGAACCGCTGATTTTATTAAAATAACTAGATCTTAGGTTTTTGGAGAGAGAAAGCGCTTTTTCCTCAATCGAGTTTCCAGACCGACCTAGATCAAAAGTATAATAACTTTCTTGCTGTTTAATAAAAATGCCTAAAGTGAAGCCGTTTAATTGATTAATTTCATTATCAGAATCAAAACAAAAAGAAAAAGTTAAATTAACTAAAGAGTCTTCTATGTTATGATTTATATAATTTGGCTTTTTAGCTTCAACTGGATCGTCAAAAAGAATACCCAAATAAGAAAAATTAGGTAGTGAGGAATTATTTAAATTAGTGTTTAAGTTAAAACTTAAATAGCTCGAACCATTAAATTTAGAATCTTTATTAACTTCTATGTTTGACGGGTAAGCTGGATCAATTGAAAAGTCGCTTTTTAAATTATTATCTGAATATGAATTTAAAATATAAAAATCATCTAAATTGAAAAAATTATCAGAGTTTGAAAATGTTAAATTTTTAGAATATGCAGTATTTTTAAAAAGAGGGGCACAATTACACATTTCTCCATTGGGAGCGTATTCTCCATTGGCATCTGGAGATGAGTCAAAGCCTGAAACATATATTTTTTTGAATGCAATTCCAGAATCATTATTAAAAATATTGCTATTTCCTACATCTCCATTAAATATTCTTAAAAAACTCATGTTATTAATTACACGTTGATGTTATATCAAGAGAAATATTTCTTACTTGATAATATAATTCATAAGCAGGGCTTCCGTATAGATATAAATCTTTACCCTGTCTGTTTCCTAGTGAGCTGGGATCATATCTAAAGTAAATTTCCCATTTGCCGTTAGCTTGGGAGCCAGTTAAATTAGAAACAGAAATATTCGATCTGCTGCCTAAGTGAAATCCCGAACTATAGTTGTTCCAGTAATGAGGTGTTGCGTTTAATAAATGGCCCTTTTCCCAAATATATTCTTGTCCTGTGGGGTCAACAATTTTTGCCTCAACAGCCATATGAGTATTACCGTAATAAGTTGAGTCTTGTAATTCTGTGTCCCAGCCGCTTAAGGAGGTTGGTGAAAAATTAAAAAAGCTGAATCCGCCACCATAGCCCCCTCCGTAGCCTCCTCCGTAGCCTCCCCCTCCATATCCGCCGCCCATACTAGTCCATTTATGTTGAATAGAAACACCTTTAATGTCAAATGAAAAATTAAGATTTTGAACAGATCCATATGGAGAAATAATTAAAGGTTGATCTTGCATGTTAAAAGAAGAGAAAAGGGTCCATGAAGATGTCGATTGATTAGTGTAGCCGCCGCTTTCTTTTGGGCTTCTAAAATATCTTCCGTAAATTGTTTTTTCGCCATCAAACGAAAGGGATAGGTTACTAGTTGTTCCTGGAGGACATCCTGCATTTGAGTTTGGAGTGGGTGTAGGAGTTACTACTGGAGTGGGTGTAGGAGTTACTACTGGAGTAGGGGTTGGTGTAGGTGTAGGAGTTACTACTGGAGTAGGGGTTGGTGTAGGTGTCGCTGTTAAAGTAAGAGTAGCTGTAGGCGTGGCGAGGGGCGTAGGTGTTGGGCAGGCCGAAGATAAATCAGAAGAGTTTATATCCACTATACCAACAGGATCAATTCCTAAAGATGGATCGCCACCCTGATTCCATCCAGAAGAATTTGTAATATCATCTAAAATAGAAACTGGACCTTCATCAAAGGCCATCCATCGGCTGTAACTACCGCTAACGACAAGATTGTGATTCCAGGAGTACCGCTCTATAACATATATGTACCAAACAGAAGCGTTGTTTGCATAAGGTTGGTAAGCAGTAAAATAGGCTACATCATCCGCTGGACCTTTAATTGTATTTATTACTGAGTTATTCCCGTCATTTCTATCGCTGAAAAAGTTTGAGTCCCCAGTTATAGTAGTAAATAAATCTGAAAGATTCGAAAATTGATTATCATCTTGGGTTGAATCATAAAAGTAATATTTTAAGTACCTATTATTATATTGATCAGAAATTAAATCGCTCCTCATCACGCAAATTGCCTCAGGGAGGGATATTGGTGTGGGAGTTGGGGTGATCTCAGGAGTGGGGGTTGGGCAGGGATCAGAAAATGATATAGTCGTTATTGAGCCCGATGAAGTTCCTGTCCAGCCATTAGGGTCAAGTATATCATACGACTTGGAAACAGCAAGTAGATCGTAAGCTTCCCAATAAATATTTTCAGATGGAATTCCGTCCCAGGAGGAAAAGCTAGTACCTCTTCTCGCTCCAATAAGATAGACATCATTCAAAGCGCTATTTTCTCTAAAGTACCAGGGGCCATAGATGTTAGAATCGGCATTAACCATTGAGGCGAAATAGGTGGAATTTGTCATTAATTGATCATAGTTATGACTGCCTATTCCGCCAAGAGTAGTTACTATCTGTTTTAAGGCTGTTTTGTTAGCGTCGTCAAGTAGTGGATCCCAGAAATAGTATTTACCAGTCATAAGAAGTGCGTTTTGACTACTAATTGCATCATTAACATATGCATCCGCAGAGCCAGTTATACAAATAGCTTCAGGGAAAGATATTGGTGTGGGGGTTGGAGTTGGGGTAACTTCAGGGGTGGGGGTAGCAGTTGGGTTGATCTCTGGCGTAGGGGTAGGAGTTGATGACAGAGACTCAGCTTTAAGTTCAATAGTTGATACAACTTCTTCTCTGCAGGGGCCAAAAGCTTTTACTGTCAAAGTTTCATCTTGAATAAAGTTTCTAGATTTTTCAAGTAAAAATGCGTTTTCACCTTCAGATATAGTAACTTGAGATGGATTTAGACTTAGCGCTGTAAAGCTAGAAATTTCATCGTCATAATAATCAAAAGCAGAATCTTCTAAGCTTGAAGCTACAGTTATATAACCTTTAGTAAATTCGCTACCTATGTTTACGGTTATATATACATTATCATAAATAAAATTTTCAGAAATAATGTTCAAAGAAGTTTGATCTTCAGATATAAAGTTATTAAAATCATTACTATAAAACAGTAAATTGTCAACAGAAAAATCTAAATTTTTACATGTGTTTGTTGGTGTTATGGCTGTAGGACAACTTACAGCATTTAATATATAAGTTTGATTTGCTAAAGTGAAGTTAATAACATTTGTAAAGTTATAATCTTCAATGTTATTTTTTTTAACTGTTACTGTATAAGAGTTGTTGGGATCATGGTCAACAAGCATGGAGAATCCATACTCAGTAGAATCTATAGTTGTATCACTAGATACGGCATTGCCATTTTGGTCATAGGCCGTTACGATTGCTCCAACTATAGGTATACCGCCACAAACAAAATTTCCTTTAATTATATTTTTTTTAGATGTAACACTTATGGATGGAGGTAGGTCTGTGCATAATATATATCGTTGATATATAGATTTCTGGAATGGTGTTGGAGTTCCAGATACATTTATGGAATCATAACAATCCTCACAATTATCAAAATCACCAGAATAATCATCTTTAAGGTCCGTAGAATTTACTATTTCATTAGTATTCTTATAACATTTTCCATTTACAGTAACAAAGTCTGGGGCTCCAGGAGGAAGTAATATTCCAACTTTAGGAGTAGGAGTTAAGGTTTCTGTTGGAGTTAAGCTTAAGGTGGGGGTAGGTGTTAGGATTAAGGGAGTTGGAGTTGGAGTTGGCCTTGGCCTTGGAGGGCAAATTGTAGAAGTGGGCGTACACCAGCAGGGCGTTTCGGTTTCACTCGGAGTAGGTATCTCTGGAGTAGATGTTGGCTCTGGCGGGGTTGGTGTTGGCTCTGGCGGAGTTGGTGTTGGCTCTGGCGGAGTTGGTGTTGGCTCTGGCGGAGTTGGTGTTGGTTCCGCTGGAGTAGGTGTAGGCTGTTGTACGGGTGGGGTATCAATAATAACCACAATATGAGAAGAGCCTGTGATGGTTTTTGAAACAGAACCATCAGAACACTGAAGGTTCATTAAGTTCAATAAAAAACTTTCAAAAGGATCTGTTGAAGAATCATTGTAAACTTGTACGTTTATATATTTTATATCTTCTCCAGCTGCAAAATTTAAAGTGCCTGAAACTAATTCAAAATCTTGGTTTGGCACGGCGTTTAAACCTGCCGACATATAACCTATGGAAAAAGCTCCATCATAATCAGAAGAGTCATCTCTAATTACCGCTATAGTAGCGGTAGTTCCTTCCAGATGGAAGGAACTACCCTGAGAAAACTTAACATTTAAAGAAGCCATATTACTTCTTTACGTTAGTTGACTTTACTATGTTTGAAGATTTAGCCAAATTGCTAGATCTTACCAGATGATACTGTACTTCTATAGCCATACACTTTTATACACGAAAATGAGAACTTATTGTTTCTTTTTTAAAAAAACCTTTTTATTTACTAATTAAATTCTTTAAATAAAAATAAATTCTTTTAAATAGATCTACTATATAAGTAAGCGAACACAGTGACAGTATCGTTAATAAAATATATGTGAAAATTAAGATTGGGTTTTTATAATCAAAATCAGAATTAAAAACTTCTTGCTTGTTATTTTTAAATTCTATTAGTTCTTCTTGTGTGATTTTATTATCTTTATTAGTATCTATTTTAGAAAAAGAGGAATTTGTTGGTAAATCATCTACTTGATCTGGTACGAATTTTTCTTTTATAGAGCAAGAAACAAAAAATAATAATATAAAAAATGATAACCTCATCTTTTTTTACTAGGGATTGCATAAAAACCTACAACCATAAAACACAAATCCATGAAGGAGGCAAGCATTAATCCACCAGTAAGTTCAACTATTTCCCAGTCTTTACCGCCGAATATCCAAGAGAAAAGACCAAGACCTCCAGAGTCTCCCTTGGGAACAATTAATGTATATGATATATCAGGATTAAGGGCGTAATAAATCATAAGAAAACACATTGTAAAAGTAATGCTCATAAATAAAATTCTACGAGTAACTTTTACAAAAGGGTCGCTAGCAGTTTCTTTTTGGCTTTCTATTAACGCTTGAAGCATTTTATCATCTCTGGCAGCCAAAGCTAATTGATTTTGTTTTTTTTGGTCAAGCCAAGCGTTTAGAAGGTTGCATCCAAGTTTGATGCCTGCTCCTATAATTGTATTTAATATTGGTCCCATAATTTAAGTTCCTTGCTCTGGTGTTGAGGTAGGTGTTGGAGTGCCTTGAGAAACTTGTCCAGGAGTTGGTGTGCTTAAAAAGTTTTCAATTTTTATTACATCGCTAACTTCTGCTGGAAGACCAACATTAGAAACTTCTATGATTTCTCCGCTTACAAAGTTTCTTAGGCTGAATGAAAGGTTTTCTAGAGTGCATCCAGACATTTCCACTAAATCCCCAATAGAAAGGTCATCTGAAATTTTAACTTGTCTGTACTGACCACTTTCCGTGTTTCTAATATAAAAAGAGCTTGAGAAAATATTTGAACATCCAGACATGGTAACTAAATCTCCAATATTTAGAGATGAATCTAGCCTTATAGTTCTTTCCTGTTTAGATGAAATGTTTCTAATTACAAGAGATTCTCTAGTACAATATTCTGATGTTGATGTTGGGGTTGTTGCTGAAACGCTTTGGCTTTCTCCACAAAATTGCATTTCAGAAATATAGTTATAATTAGACCCTATATAATAACGCCCGTTTGATATATACCAAATTCCGTTTTCGTTGAAAATATAATAACCTTTAGAATTTGAGTAAGTTGGTAAATTGTTATAGCCAACATTAAGGGATCCAGTAACGCTACTACCTATAACAGTAGATGGGGTTTTTTCTGAACCAAGTGAAATGTAATTAGATGTATTGTAAGGCCAAGAGTAAACTACATCTGATGGAGAGTAATATATTTCCCAATTAGAAGAGTTCCATCTTACTAAATATTCAGGTGAGGAAACGCTTTGAAAAACTGTTCTGCCATTATGGATTTGAGAAGTTTTAAAGTATAAATCTGAGACCCCGTTTAATAAATCGTTAGAAGAGTTGTCGTTTAATGTTAAAGTGAAAGATCCAAATTCAGAGTAATATTCTCCATTAGAATTTAGGTCCGAATCAAGTAAGCCAATAACTGTGATTGGGGTTTTGTTTAAAGATACATTTAAGGAAGTTGGAGATTTTAGAGAACAAGGGTTCCAGATTTCTATAGAACCTTGATTTATAAAAGCTATTATATTATCATCTTGATTATCGAAATCTGTTTTTATTTGATTTTTTAAATCTAAAAAAGCTTCAGAAACATTTTTAGAAAATGGTGAAGATATATAGTAAGATTTTTCAGAAGGGGAAACTTCCAGGGAAATGGTGTCCCCAAAAACAAAATCATCAAAAACTGAATCACTTGAAGAAACTATAAGTTTGTCAGAATAATTTCCTCCGTAAGGATATGGATCATTAGAATCAGGAATTCCGTCTAGATCGTGATCTGTTAAATTTATCAATTCAATATTGGAAACTAAATTATCAGATTGTAGTAATGATAATGTGATTGAGGAGTTTTGTATGTTTGATCCTGTTGGGTTCCAAAACATTAAATCATTTGAAAAATCACTATTAACAGATCTATTTATTTTAAATTTATAAATTATTTTTTGTTGTAAATATAAATTTGACAATAATATTTCATACTCATTTAATGTATCATTTATAGATGTAGTTATTTTTTTATTGTAACAAGTTTTTTCGCCTGAATAATCATTGATACAAATAGACATTTCGTCAAAAGTATTAGAAGAAATCGTTTTGTAAGAAAAACCTTTCTTCTTGCTACATCTTTCTCTAAATGGATCTGTGTAAAAACATAATATATAACTTGGGTCAGTTTGTATTAATTCTACTTTATAGGAAACAAAACCGATATCAAAATAATGTGACTGATTCACTTCTCCGAAAGAAAAATAAGAACTATTAGCGTCGTCATTATCCCAAACTAAATTGTTACCATCATTTAAAACTTTGAAGCCTAAAGTTGTTCTTCCGTTGTAAATATTAATATTAGATGTATTGCCGCTAGCTAAATTAAATTCAACACATTGATATTCATCTGTTACTGTAATAGATTCTTCTGGGTTAATTGTTTTAATTTTATTTCTGCAAGCTTCACAATTTAATTCAATAGAATTTATATTAGTGGTTTTATGAGTAGATAAACCAAAGTCTCCAACTACCTTTTGGTAACAATTGCCGTCAACCTTTATATAGTCAGATTCAGAAAAAATGAAAATTTCGTCAAGGGCTGTTGATGTTGGAGTGTGGTAGCTCATGTTTTTATTTACACGTAATTATATTTAAGGTGTTTGGGTGAATGGGTAAATATTGGAAATTCTTAATTCACTAGAGCAATCAAAGCATTCTGATGCACATGTAGGCGTTGGCGCAGGTGGGTACGGAGTGGGGTCAGGATAAATAACTATCGGAGTAGGAGTAGGATAAGTGACTATCGGAGTAGCTGTAGGAACCGTAACTATCGGAGTCATGGTAGGATAAGTGACTATCGGAGTAGCTGTAGGAACCGTAACTATCGGAGTCATAGTAGGAACCGTAACTATCGGAGTCATGGTAGGATA
>MDTG01240316.1_pt1 | contig 17585 bp, 16 predicted proteins | sample 811421 | NCBI WGS metagenome assembly MDTG01 (sample SAMN05326645, study PRJNA326480) | marine metagenome | isolation source: seawater | place: Pacific Ocean: South East | collected 2011
AAATAACTATCAAACCAATTAGCAACCCAATTCAATCCCTGGATATATTCATTTGGATTTAAAACTCTAAAATTTGGGCCAGCTCCTGCTTTTGACCAAATCTCATACCAAGTATTTAAATAGTTAATATCTTTTATGCTTTGGGCCCATAACAAATTTTCGTTACATGTAAAAGCTACAGGATATACAAAACATCCATTATTTAAATAACTTTTTGATAAAAAAATAATCAAAATAAAAATTGAAAATAATGAGGTTCTACAAAAAAAAATTTGAATAATTTTGTTTTTATCTTTTATGTAAAAAAATAATAATGGTAGGAAAATAATTACATAACTAATAAAATATGTTTTTTGTGTTATTAGAAATATAAGTAATAAAATTGAAAAATTAATATTGTCATTACTATAACCAATTTTATTTATTTCATTCAATATAAAAATTACTAATATAAATAAAAAAATTTGTCCTACTCTATCAGTTCCATATTCTGCTAACCTATAAAATATTACATTTACAAATATTAGACTAAAAAGTTTTAAAAAAAATAGGAAATTAGTTTCCCTCAAGAATTGTTTGTTTATTAAATCTTTAATTAAATAAAAGTTAAAAAATAACAAAAAAGACAAATATGAAAAGTTTAGTAATTTAAATTTTAAAATCGGAAGGTAGTAAATCGAAATATAATAAAATAATGAAGAATGAGTTCTATGTGCTATTCCAAAATTACCATTTCCAATGATCAATTTATTTTCTATTAAATTATTTATATAGGGTAAATGGTAGTAAGGAAAATCATCATGAGTTTTAAATATATATATTGACGGAAATAAAATTAGTAAAAGTAAAAATAGTATTTTGATATTTTTTAAATTTTTTCTCAAATCAACGAAAAATAAAAACAAAAATATTCCAAACAAATGTAATATTAAATTATGAACATGATTATGTTCTAAAAATATATTCGATATGTATGAGATAAAAGTTAAAAAAATTAAACCTAATAAGCCACTATGCTCAAAATTAAATTGAACATCACCCCATAAAATTTTTTTTAAAATATGCCCATAACCAACAATCGAAAGTGATAAAAAAAAACATATTAAAAAAACGTAAAAATGTTCCATAAATATTTATTTAATGAATTATAAATTGATATAAATAAATCTCTTGATATTTATATAAAATAAAATTAAATGAAAATTAATTCTCCAATCTCGATAGAAAAAATTGTCTTTTTAGCTCTTTATTTTTCAATTTATATAGGTTTTTACTTTAATGAGGATTTTGTTGGTGGCGCTTTAGTTGACTACGTAACTTATAAAGATTGGATTGAGCTATTTAATCAAAATTTTAAAGAAAATTTTTTGAATTATGATAAACTTGGAGAACGACACTCACCTATAACAATATGGTACTTGCTAATATTTAAAAAGATTGGAATTTCAGACACTCTCACAAGATTAATAAATATAAATATAATTCTTGTGATTTTCTATTTTTTTTTAAAATCATTGATTATACAATTTCCAGATATCAAGAAGAAATATTTAATTTTACTAAGTTGTTCTATTTTCTTATCGCCCTCTTTAAGAGCATTAGCAATTTGGCCAGATAGTAGAATTTATGGTCTAGCTTTTTTTGTAATATCAATTTATTTTTTTTTAAAATTTGAAAAAAATAAAGATTTGAAATCTGCTTTATTAAATGTATTCTTTTTAAGTATTTCGTCATACATAAGTCCAAATTTTTCATTATTTTCTATTTTTTTCTTTGTTAAGTATTATTTCTATTTCAGAGTTTCATTAAATTTATTAAAGATAATTTGTTTAAATCTTATTCTTGCATTTCCAGCATTTTATTATTTATTTATTTTAGATGTTATGTTTTTTTTTAATGGTGGAACTTCAGGTGATCAGATAAATTCTGGATTATTTCCTAATAGATTTAATATTGCAAATAAAATTATATTAATTTCTAGTATAATTTTATTTTATTTAATCCCAATTATTTCAACAAAAAATTTAAATTTAGAATTAAAACATTTAAGGAGTTATATTTTTATAATCATTTGTGGCATATTTTTATGTTATTTTTTTAATTACGATCAAATTGAGTCCACTGGTGGCGGAATATTTTTTCACCTATCTCATTTATTATTAAAAAATAATATAATTTTATTTTCAATATTTTTAATAAGCTTATTGTTTTTATTTGAAATTATAAAAAAAGATCTCAATAATTTAGGTTTATTTATTATAATCTTGGCTTCAAATATCCAATTAACTATTTATCATAAATATTATGACCCCATGTTAATTATAATGTTTTTTACTTTATTTAATTTATCTATTAAGAATATTGATATTAAAGTATTAAAACATATATTTATCTTTAATGTCTGCTTTTTGATAATCAATATATATTTTTAATAAATAAATTTCTTTAAATTTTTTTTATACCAACTAACAGTCTCAAATAAACCTTCGTCAATTGAATATTTAATCTTGTAGTTTAATTTTTCTCTCATTATTTTTGTATCTGATATTCTGATTGAATTATCCTTGATCTTGTTAAGGAATGTTAATTTTTCTGTATTTTTTGTAATTCTTTTTATTTTTTTTATTAAATCAATTATTTTTATTTTATGGTTTGAGCCTACATTAAAATAACAACTTGTTTTAATTTTAAATAACGAGCAAAGAATTATATTCGCAAGATCTTTTACATAAATAAATTCTCGTTGAGAGTTTTTACCGCCTAAAAATGTAAGTTTTTTACCATTTAAAAATTTCATAATAGTTGATGGAATGATATGAGAAAATTTAATATTAGTTGAGTCATTTGGACCATATGTATTTGCAGAAATTAATACTATAAAATTAGTTGTCTTAGTATTTCCATAAATTTCTGTCATAACAGGCAAAGTCTTTTTTGGCCATCCTGACGGAAGATGTACTTTATTTGGTAAACCATCAAAAATACTTTTTTCTTTGAGCTTACCTTTAATATTTGGGGGATACGCATGTAAATTTGATAATGTAATAACTTTTTTTATTTTTGATATTCTGGCTGCTTCAAAAACATTTAAATCTTTAATCATGGAATTGTAAAATTGATAAGATTTGTTATTTTTTGTATAATTAATTCCACCAGTTGCAGATGACAAATGAATTAAATAATCATAATTTTTAATTTTTTTTACAATATCATCTACCTTATTATAATTAAGATTTTTTGAATTTAATAATTTTAATTTTTTTAATTTATATTTCTTGAGTTCAAATATCACATGACTTGCAATAAAACCTTTTGATCCTGTTATAGCAATTTTCTTATTTTTAAAAAAATTTTTCACTATTATCTTATCCAATATTTAAAAATTTAATATTTTGATTAATCTTTAATAATTTTTTTTTTAATAATTTATTTATATTCCAAGCAAGTATAATACAAATAATTTGTTTATATTTTTTTAACTCATTATCATTTTTTATTTTTAATCTAGTTTTTGGAGTAAATTTATTTATTTTAAATTTAGATCCATCAGTTATAAAATTAATTAATTTATTATCTAACTCATAATAAGTTAGTACTGTATTAGCTTTTGCTGCTGCTCCAATACAAGCTATAGTATATCCTTTGTCTTTATAATCTAATATTTTTTTTTTAATTAAAATTTTATTTAATTCGATTTTATTAAAAAAATTTTTAAAAAAAGTTAAGTTATAAATTTTTTTCTTAATTTCTTTTTTTATTAAATTTTTAACATTATATTCTTTTAAATTATTTTTTTTTAGAGTAGCAAAAGTTCTGATACTACCACCGTGATAATCATTAAAAGATATTGAAATAATTTTAAAGTTAGATCTCTTAAGTAAATTATAAATATTTAATACTGTAAAGTAAGATATATGTTCATGATATATTTGATCAAATTTTCCATCAATAATAGATTTTGAAAAATAGGGTTGTTCAAAAATAAAAGTTCCTTTATCTGTTAAAATATTTTTAACACCTTCTAAGAAATCTTTTGGATTGTCTGAGTGATTAAAAACATTATTAGCAATCACTATATCTTGTTTTCCATATTGTTTTTTTAGTCGGATACTATTCTTATGGTTAAATAAAAGATTTTCACTTACCAGTCCCTTTTTTTTTGATATTTTTGACATAAAGTTTGAAGCATCAACGCAAATTGGAAATGATTTACCCTTTTTAAATAAATTTGATAAATAACCATCATTAGCCCCTACTTCTAATAATTTTTTAGATTTTGATTTCATTTTTTTCTTAACTTCTAAATAATACTTATTCCAATGATCCATGGCATACTTAGAATTTGCTGAAGTATAAGAATAATCAACATCGCTATATCTTGCTTTAGGGTTTGTGATATATCTGAGTTGAAAAAACTTACATTTTTCACACATATCTAATATTAAGGGATAGGTGGGGTCTTTACGTTTTTTAATTCTTTTTGAGATAAACCTATCAGCAAATGAATGTTGATTTAAATTAAGAACTTCCTTTAATTTTGAAGTGTTACAACATAAGCATTTTTTTCTAATATTATTTTTCATTATTTAAATTTTTTATTAATAATTTTGCAAATTTTTTTTATGTCATTTTTTTTTAAATTTAAACTTGAAGGTAACCATAAACCATTTTTACAAAAAAAATTTGAAACCTTAAGTCCTTTTATATGTTTATATATTTTTTGAGAATTAAGTGGTGGGTACACATCTCTTGTCATAATATTATTTTTCATCAAAAGTTTTTTGATTATTTTTGTTTTTTTAGTATATAAATCAAAAGACCAAGGAGTTTCATTTTTTTTTCTTGGAAAAATAATAAAAAGTTTATTATCTACTAATTCTTTATAATAAGTATCATAGATCATTCTCTTTTTTTTTATTCTTTCATTTATATTATTAAGCTGTCCAATAGCTAAAATAGACTGCATGTCTGTAACCTTATAATTATATCCAAGTGTGTCATGAATATCATTGCCACTTTTTTTTCTACCAAAGTCTTTAAATTTTCTTAATTTTTTTAATAACAATTTATTATTAGATACTACAGCACCACCTTGTCCAGTTGTTATAAGTTTTGGCATACTAAAAGAAAAAGAACCAGCAATACCTAACGTACCTAAATATTTTTTTTTATACATACTTCCAATTGAGTGAGCAGCATCTTCAATTAAAAATAAATTATATTTCTTGCAAATTTTAATTATTTTTTCAAGATAACCAGCTCTTCCATTCATAGATGTGTAAATTACAAATTTTGATTTTTTTGTAATTTTCTTTTCTAAATCTACTGGATCCATACATAAATTGTCTGGATTAATATCTACTAGTATTGTTTTACCACCAACCATTTGTGCAACATTAGCCGTAGCTACCATTGTGTAATTAGAAACTAAAACTTCATCATTTCTTTTAATCCCAAGACAGTGTAAAATAGACGACATTGTTAAAGTGCCATTCGGAAATACTACTGCTTCTTTTATTTTTAAAAATTTAGAAAAATTTTTCTCTAGTTTCTTGGTTTGTGTATGTTCTGTGAACCAAGCCCCAGAATAGATATAATTTTTCAGATTATCTAAAGTTTTTTTTTCAAAATATGGCTCTATTTGATATATCATAAAACTAATAACTAATTTCTTTCATAAATTGCGATTGTTCCAGTCGTTTCAAAAAAAAACAATATAAAATTCTCTATAACATGAATATCTCTTATTCTTTCATAAACTTTAAGTATCTCTTTTTTTTTAACTTTTTGATCAAGGTCAAGAGTATATACATGTAATGATAAATCACCATGTTCAATATCACTTCCCATACTTGCAACAAAAAGTTTGTTATCTATTTTTTCTATGTCCGATATTCCAATAGATGGAACAAAATAATCCAAAGGTTCCACAAAGCCATATTCTTTATGAGATTTATAAAAGGGAGCTTCCTCATATTTATATCTTACTCCCTCTGATGGGTAGCCATAATGCTCACCATAGGAAGAGATTGGAAAACCAAAATTTTTGACTTCAATAGTTGAAGGATTGATGTTTATATTTAATTCATCTCCACCTTGAGGTCCATGCTCTGTTGAAAAAATTATGTCATTTACATGGTCATAAGTTATTCCTTGGGGATTATCATGTCCGATAGAGATAATTTTTGATTCTCTTGTATTTATATTTATTTCATAAAATTTACCTAATGTACTTGACAAATTTTGACTATTATTTTTTGTACAAAAACCTTTACCTTTTTTTAGCCATCGAAAATCTTCGCATATTGCCCAGTCACCGACTGTATATAATATTTTGTCATTTTTATAGTCAGCAAGGTTACCTCCAACATAATCACTATAAAAAATTCTACAGTCTTGTAGTGTAAAAAACTCTTTGAATAAAATATCGTTCTTTTTTAATTTTCCTCTTACGATTAAATGCTTATAACAATTTTCATTAATCTTTCTAACTAGTGAAACATATAAGTACCCATCTTTATGTAATAAATTTTTAACCATTGATGTTTTATAATAAAATGAAAATTTATTTTTATATTTTGAAAGGAAATATGGTAAATTTGTTTTTATTTTTTTTAATGAAAAATTATTTTTTTTTGTAGTGATATCATTCTTTTTAATAGACATTAATATGCCTGTTCCTGTTATCAAATATAAATTTTTATCATTTGATGCAAAATAAGCTCTTGGACCAGTAAATATTAAATTTGAGTTTGAATATAATGTTAAATTCCTTTTAGGATTAGTATCATCAAAAACAATTTTATCCTTTCTTTTTTCAAAATTAAAATCATTAACTCTATAGATATAAATATTATTTATGCTTGTTAAAACAAATCTAATTTGTTTTTTTATTACCAATGGTATTTTTTTTTTATATTTATAAAATAAATCAGTGTTATTTTGAACGTTATATTTAATAAAAAAAAATGAAATAAAAAATATTAATAATGCAATAAATACAAATAATTTTTTTCTCATTAAAAATTAAAGTGACTTGGTTTAGTTAATTTTTTTTGCAATTAGTCTTGCTTTTTGAATATTTAATCCGTGAGCTTTCAAATCATTTTCCAGCAAGATTCTTGCTATATCTTTAAACTTATATCTTGGTTTCCATTTAAGAATTTTTTTAGCTTTTGAGCTGTCACCTTTTAAACTTGGTACTTCTGCAGGTCTTAAAAATTTAGGATTATTTGTTTCAACAAATTTTTTTACATTCAATCCTACGAGCTTGAATACTTCTTGCACAAATTCCCATATTGTATGATTCATCTCTGTTGCTATTACAAAATCATCAGGTTTCTTTTGTTGTAATATTTTCCATATCGCTAAAACATAATCTTCGGCATGACCCCAATCTCGCTTGATACCAACATTTCCGAGAACTAATTTCTTCTCCTTTCCGATTAATATTCTCGCAACAGTATAGGTTATTTTTCTAGTTACAAAATTTATACCTCTTCTTGGAGACTCATGATTAAATAAAATCCCATTAGCGGCAAACATTTTGTGTGCTTGCCTAAAATATTTAGTTGTATAAAAAGCTGCAACTTTAGAGATTCCATAAGGACTTTGAGGATTAAATAAACTATTTTCATTTTGTGGTGGTGGTGTTATTCCAAACATCTCACTTGAAGAGGCCTGATAAAATTTGCATTTATTGTAATTTTTTGTAATCGCGTCTAAGATTCTGTATGTTGCTAAAGCGTTTATATTTAATGTCGCCTCTCCAGTATAAAAACTTATTCCAACATGGCTCATTGCAGCTAGGTTATAAAATTCATTAGGTTTTATCTTTTTTACTAAGGATGAGATACTTGAGGTATCTATCATATCTATATAATGAAGCGTTAGCTGTCCACTAGACTCATATTTATTTATTATATGTTGAATTCTATCAAGATTTAAAAAACTTGTTCTTCTTAACAGCCCATGTACTTGGTAATTTTTTTTTAATAGAAGTTCAGTTAGATATGACCCATCTTGTCCTGTGATACCAGTTATGATAGCTTTTTTTCTTTTCATTTATTTTTTTTTTTTAGGTTTATATTATAAATTAGCACAATTGATATAATATAAATTCCCGTAGTTTGAAGCATAAATCTTGGAATTGTGTGAGTTATCCAGTAATCAATGTTTCCTATGTTCATAAAAAGATGAGATCCTAAAATAAATGATGCATTTAGTATAAAAAACAGAGTCAAAAATTTTACTATTTTGACTTTGAAATTGGAAAATATTAGATAAATAAGGGCCAATATACTAAAAAGCATTAACAGGTTATTAAATAAAAATATCATATAAAATTTAACAACTAGAAGAAATCTATCAATTAAAATCGTATAATTAAAATCAAGAATGGGTTTACTATATGTTTCTCCCTGTAGAGAAATAGGAAAATCAAATATCTGATAAGTTAATAATTTTGATAAGATTAAAAAAATAAAAACTAATGAAAATAATAATTTAACATTTTTATTTTTATCAAGCAAAATCAATATCATCAATATGAATAGTGCGTACAAAAAACCTTCGGTCTTGATCCATGAAACTAAAATTAAATTTACAATCATTAAAGCATAATGAATTTTATGCTGGTTATTTTTATATAAAATTAAGTAAAGACTTTTTGAGACAAAAAGCAAAAAACAGAAAATAATTATATCTTGATAGCCATTAAAAAATAAATATTTGTAACCAATTAGAATAATAATTATACTTATCATTGAAGATATAAATTTATTAGTGTCAAAAATTTCGCAAAAAGAAAATATTGAAATTGAAAATAAGGCTATATAAAAAATTCTTCCAGTATATTCATAATCCAAATAGGAAATTTTCCAAAAATAACTCCAAAGATACGAGCCAAAATGAGGATATTCAGGTCCACTAAAATTTATCAAATTCTCTAGTGAATTCCCTTGATAAAAATTTAGGGCTTTTACAATCCATCTAAACTGACTATCCCATCCTAATTTTAAGTTAGCCGCTAAATCTATTGAAAGCACAAAGGTAATAACCAAAAAAAGAGAGAAATGAATTACATTACTTGTATTTAAGAAAAAATTTTTATTTTTAAAAATTAATTTATACATAAAAATAGACCCAATAATTAGTTGACCATAAAATATATAGATAAGATCAATTGGAAAAAATGAAAAACACAAAAGTAAAAATATATGTAAAGAAAGATTTACACTTGCAACATCTAAATGAGTGATTAGATTTCCTTTTTTTTTGTTAAAGTGTATTTCTCTTAAAGGAAATAAAGTTAAAAAATAAATATATATTATTTGTAAAATTATATTAATTAATTCAATCATCTTTTTTTTACAAAATAACAGTCTTTATTTTGATATAAAATTTCATATCCCTCAAAATCTTTTGATCTATCAAAAATAATATTCATTTTATTAATATTTTTAAATGCATCATTTTTGATATCTAATTTTACTACTAAAGGACCTGGGTCAATAGTTGTTGTATTTTTTTTTTTTCTAGCAAATCTATCGTCAGAGAAGTTAACGATAAGACTATTTTCATCAAAATCGGATGTTTCAAATTTTATCGTTTTTATTTTCGAAAGCTGGTCATTATTTTTATTATAAAATGTTAAATAACCATTAAATGCAATCAAATTTTGTTGTGTCTCAAGTGTAACTTTTTTGATTGTATTTATGTCAAAAACAGCATCATTTGAAATAAAATAATCATCATTATTTCTAAAAAATTTTTGAATTATGTTTGGTTTATAATTTAAAAAAATCTTATAATCTTTATTAATTTCATCTGAGGTGTTTAAAAAAAGCCATTTTGGTGAGGGATTTATTCTATAATTTTCAATATCTGGATTTATTTTTGATAAATCATATTTTTTTTTTAAATCAAGGATGAAACCAAGTCCAGTACCATCACAATAATCATGCTTTTTAAGAAGCCTTTCATGATATTTTAAAGAAACAATATCATAGACTGATCTAAAAAAATTTATCTTTTCAGATAAAATAATTACTAATAAAAACAAGATTATATAATTCAAATATTTTTTATTCACAATATTTATCAATTAAATTAAAATATTTTTCTAAATTATAATTATAATCAAATCTATCTAAGCTCAAGTAAGCTTTGTTAATTTTATGAGTAAATTTTTTTTTATTTTTATAAAAATATTCAATTTTATGAGACAACATTTCATCATTACCAACTTCAAATAAAGAGCCCAGTTTGCCATTCTTTAATATTTCTCTTGGTCCTGTTGGACAATCTGAAGAAATTATAAATTTTTTTAAACACATAGCTTCCAGTAGAACATTTGGTAATCCCTCAAAAGTTGAAGTCAAAATAAAAATGTCAGATTTTTTAATATATTTAAATGGATTTTTATTAAAAGATATAATCTTAATTATCTTACCTAGCTGATTTGATTTTATAAAATTTATAATTGAATTTTTTTTATTTCCTCTTCCTATTATTATTAATCTTAATGGAATTTTTTTTGATAAATTTTTGACAGCTTTTAAAAGAGTAAGATGATCTTTCTGATCTGTAAATCTCCCAACATTTATTAAATTTAAAGTTTTATTATTATAGAATTTTAAATTAATATTTTGTTTACTCAAAGATAGTATTCTTCTTTTATCCAAAGGATTATAAATACATTTCGAATTAGTACCAAAAGACTTATCTAAATCTTTTTTAAATTGAAAACTATTTACGATGACTTCATCTGCTAGTGGTAAAATTATTTTAAATAATTTTTTTTTTAAAAAATTTTTTGACCATCCAGATGGAGCTGAATTTGATCTTGATATGACTTTAAGACCAAATATTTTACAAAAAATAATTGTATAAATATTTGCTTGAAAAGAAAAAATGACAAGATTTTTATCTTTTAATCTTTCCTTAAGTAAAAGATACATACAAATTATTGTTTTAAGTAATCTTCCTTTGTCACTCCAAAAATGGCTATTGGGTGTCAAAAGATTTATTTTTTTATTAAAAAATTTTTTATCTTGTGAATTTGCAGTTAATAAATGAATATTTTTAAGTCTTAAAATTAGATAATTTGTTATGATAAACAAATTTTTTTCTACCCCACCACCTTCTATAGAGGGCATAAAAATAATTAGCCTTTTTTTTGATTTATTTATCATTTAGTTTCCACATGATTTTAACTATATATTGTTTATAATTTTATTAAGTTTACCTATCAACAAGCTTATGAAAAAAAATATTAAAGTTTTTTACTGGTCTCCATACACAAGCAAAGTGGCAACAATAAGAGCCGTTCTAAATTCAGCAAGTGGATTGATGAAATATTCAAAAGGAGTAATTCAAGCAAATATTATAGATGCATTTGGTGAATGGAAGGAACATTTGATAGAAATGAATAATAATGGGATTATACATTCACCATTAATTGATAAAAAAAAATTTACAGCGAAAAATAAAACAGGTTTTATTAAAAGTAGATTATATCAAATTCTTATTTTCATTAAATGCTTCTTTCCATTAAAAGAATTGCTCAAAAAAGAAAAACCCAATTATCTAATTATTCATTTGTTAACTTCTCTTCCAATGTTTTTAAATTTGTTTTTTAGATTAGAAACTAAAATAATTTTAAGAATTTCAGGGTTACCACAGATGAATATATTCAGAAAATTTTTTTGGAAAATTGCAATTAAAAAGATTTATCTTGTTACATGTCCAACTAATGCAACTAAATTAGATATTATAAATCTTAATATTATTGATAAAAAAAAAATAATCGTCTTAAAAGATCCAATAATTAATGTTAGACAAGTTATAAAAGAAAAAAAGAGTTTAGAAGAAAAAATTGAACATAAAAATTATTTTTTATCAATTGGAAGATTTACTAAACAGAAAAATTTTATTTTTTTAGTTCAATCTTTTCGAGAATTTGTAAAAAAAAAGAATGATGCAAAACTATTAATAATTGGTGAAGGTGAACAAAGACAAGAAATTGAAAAATTCATTCAAGTAAATAATTTAAATAAAAATATAATTTTATTAAATTATAAAAAAAATGTTTATCCTTTTATAAAAAATTGTAAATGTTTTATACTTTCTTCTTTATGGGAAGATCCAGGATTTGTGATAATTGAAAGTGCTTTTTGCAACAAACCAATTATATCAAGTAATTGTAAAAATGGTCCCTCTGAAATTTTATCAGAAGGTAAAAGTGGATTTTTATATAATACTAATTCAAATGAGGATTTTTTAAGAAAAATTAATGATTTTGAAAACTGTAATAAAGATACTTTAAAAGAAATGATTTATAAAACTAAAAAAAATATTAAAGATTTTTCAATATTTTCTCATTTTATAAAACTCAGAAAAATATTAATTTAATTTAAATGATTGTATCTGTAATAATTCCTTATTTTAAAAAAAGAAGATATATACTTGATACTCTAAACTCTATTAATCAACAAACTTTTAAAAAATATGAAATAATAATAATTTACGATGATAATGATTTGGATGAATTAAAATTTTTAAATACAATAACTAAAAATAAAAAAAATATTAGAATAATTAAGAATAAAACTAATAAAGGTGTTGGTTTTTCAAGGAACAAAGGTATTAAAAAGTCTAAGGGTAAATACATAGCTTTTATTGATGCAGATGATGTATGGGAAAAAAATAAACTTAAGATCCAAATTGAAATTATGGAAAAAAATAAATTAGATTTTTCTCATACATCCTACAAAATTATTGATGAAGTTGGAAAAAATAAAGGAAGCTTTAACATTAAAAAGAAATTAATCTATAGAGATTTGATGAAATCGTGTGATATTGGTCTTTCTACGGTTGTGATGCGTAGAAAACTATTTAATAAATTCAAATTCAATAACTTTAAGACAAAAGAGGATTATTCTCTGTGGTTAAAATTATCAAAAAAAATGATCCTTATTCATGGAATTAATAAGAATTTAACAAAATGGAGAAAAGTAAACAACTCCCTTTCTGATAACATAATTCAAAAAATTTTAGATGCATTTAAAGTATATTTTTTACAGGAAAAAAAAGGATTTTTCGCTTCTTTATTTTTTGTAATTCGATTATCACTGTACGCATTAAAAAAAAAGATATGAAAAAAAAAATTGCTTTAATTACTGGCATTACAGGCCAAGACGGATCATATTTAGCAGAATTTTTGCTAAAAAAAAATTACCTTGTTCATGGTATAATCAGAAAATCATCTTCATTTAATACTGGAAGAGTTGATCATATATATGTCGATCCACATTATAAAACCGATTTTTTTTTACATTATGGTGATTTAACAGACTCAAATACAATTTATAATATTATTTCTCAGATTAAACCTAACGAGATATATAACCTAGGAGCTCAAAGCCATGTTGGAGTTTCTTTTGAAAACCCAGAATATACCGCAGAAGTTACTGGGCTGGGTGCACTAAGAATTTTAGAGGCAGTAAGATTTTTAAAATTAAAAAATGTAAAATTTTATCAAGCAAGTACTTCTGAATTATTTGGAAAAAAATTCAACAACAAATTATTTAATGAGGAATCAATGTTTTATCCAAAATCTCCCTATGGTGCCTCAAAATTATTTTCTCATTGGATTACAAAAATTTATAGAGAAAGCTATGGAATATTTGCTTCAACAGGAATACTATTTAATCATGAGAGTCCACGAAGAGGTGAAACTTTTGTAACAAGAAAAATAACTCGCTTTTTAGCAAAAAGATATTATGGACTTGAAAAAAAATTATATTTAGGAAATTTGTACGCCCAAAGAGACTGGGGACATGCAAAAGATTATGTTGAAATGCAATGGAAAATATTGCAACAAAAAAATCCTGATGATTGGGTAATTTCAACTGGAAAATCTTATAGTGTAAAACAATTCGTTACTGAAGCGTGTAGACAAATAGGTTTTAAAATTAAATGGCAAGGAAAAGGAATAAATGAAAAAGCTATACTTTTAAATAATAATACAAAAGAGGTACTGATAAGTGTGGATAAAAAATATTTTAGACCACTAGAAATTGACTACTTAAGGGGAAGTAGCAAAAAGGCATTTAAAAAGTTAAAATTTAAACCAAAATATAATTTTAAGAGTTTGATTAAAGAAATGTTATTATCTGATTTAAAATTAGCAAAGCAAGAACTTCTTTTAAAAAGAAATGATAAATAAGAATTCAAAAATATTTATTGCTGGACACAATGGTTTAGTTGGCTCTGCAATTAATAGTTTGTTAAAAAAGAAAAGATTTAAAAAAATTATAAATATAGATAGAAAAAAGTTAGATCTAAGAAACTCTAAAAAAGTTTTTGATTTTTTCAAAAAAAATAAATTAGACTTTGTAATTATCTGTGCTGCAAGAGTTGGAGGGATAATGGCTAACTCAACTTATCCAACAGAATTTTTAGTTGAAAATATTGAAATGCAAAATAATATTTTAAAAGCGTCAATGAAATTTAACGTCAAAAGAGTAATTTTTTTAGGCTCATCATGCATTTATCCAAAATTATCAAAAACTCCAATCAAAGAGGAAAATTTGTTAAATGGAAAATTAGAAAAAACTAATGAAGCATATGCATTAGCTAAAATTTCAGGGATAAAAGTATCTGAATATATGTATAAACAATATGATCGAGATATTGTTTGTCTTATGCCAACAAATATATACGGCATAAATGACAACTTTGATGAATTTACAGGCCATGTGATACCAGGCATGATATCAAAATTTATAAGATCTAATAATGAAAATAGAGAGGTAGAACTTTTAGGAACTGGTAATCCATTAAGAGAATTTTTATACGTTGATGATTTAGCTGAAGCAATTTTTATAGTTTTAAAATCATCTAAAAAAAAATTAAAAGAGATATCTGGTAATGATTTTCCAATTATTAATGTTGGGTCAGGAGAAGTAATATCAATTAAAAAACTCGCATACCTAATTAAAAAGAAGATAAATTTTAAAGGAAAAATTAAATTTAATTCAAAGTATCCTGACGGAACAATTAAAAAAAATTTAAACTCCAGTAGAATAAAAAAATTAGGTTGGAAACCAAAAACAAATCTCCATAAAGGCCTTGAAAAGATAATTGCAACGCGGTATTAAGATCCTATTAATCTTATAATTATTTTGAAAAAATTCTTTTTAGAAAAAAAAACAAATATTCCACATAAAGAAATTACAAATTCTTTTAACACCTATTTTTTAGGAGGTTTAATATTTTTAATAGGAATTTTATTAATAAATATTGATAATGTTTTTAAGATATTCCTATTTTTAATGTTTTTTTTAGGTTTGGCATCAGATAAAAATCTAATTTACTCTCCAAAAATAAGATTTTTTTTACAATCTGCTATAGTTATAACTTCAATTATATTCTCAGAATACTATATTTTTTCTACAAAAATTATCATTATAGACAACCTATTAAATGATTATTATTTTAGATTATTCTTTACAACAATTTGTATTTTAATATTAATAAATGGATCTAATTTTATAGATGGAGTGAATCTAAATTTAATTGGATACTATTTAATAATATCAATAATATTAAATATTATTAATAAAAGTGGGAATGTAATTTTTCCATACAATTTCGATTTTATTATTTTTATACTAATCATAATTTATATTTTAAATCTTAAAGGATTTATAATAAGTGGAGATTCAGGAGCATATGCAATCGGCTATCTTTTTGGATACACTCTTATAGAAATTTCAAGTTTGAATCCTCTCATATCTCCAATATTTATAGTTTTATTGTTGTGGTATCCTGCATTTGAAAACTTATTTTCAATTTTACGAAAACAAAAAATTAAAAAATCTCCATTAAAGCCTGATTTTAAACACCTTCATCAACTAATTTATTTAAATCTAAAGAAAAAGTACTCAAAAAATATTACACATGTAAACAATTTAACAGGATTAATAATAAATTTATATAATTTAACTATTTTCTTGATAGGTATTAATTTTTATCAAAACAGCCAAATGTTAATACTAATTATTATATTTAATATAACACTTTATTTAAAAATTTATTTCTCTTTATCAAAGAGAAACTAAGAAATCATTAACACATAAGACTTAATGATGATTTTTTTTAATAGTTTTACCAAAAAAAATAATGAAAATTATATATGTAATGCTTGTATTTTAATTTTGTTATTATATGAAATATATTATAACAATTCACAAATAGGATTTATTAATCATGAAATTTAAAAAACTAAAAACGAATTTTAAAGACTCAAGAGGAACGATTAAAGATATCTTTTATAAAAAAAATATTCAGCACATTGCAATTATTAGCTCAAAACCTAATGTTTTAAGAGGTGATCACTACCACAAAAAAACAACTCAATGGATGCTGATTACAAAAGGATCTTTAGAATATTGGTATAAACCACTTAAATCAAAGATGAAAGCAAAAATGAAACTTTTGAAAGTTGGTGATCTTGTTGAAACACCTCCAAATGAAATGCATGCTTTAAAAATAGGAAAAAATGGAAACGAATTTATAGTTTTTACAATCGGTAAAAGAGGTGGGAAAGACTACGAGAACGATACTTTTAGATTTAAACCAACTATAATTGGTAAGTAAATCCAAAAGGTATTTTTAAAATTAAAATGAAAAAAAATAAAAAAATTTATGTTTCTTTAGCTGCAGATATTATTCATTCAGGTCATTTAAATATAATTAAGAAAGCTTCTCAATACGGAGATGTTATAATTGGTCTAATGACAGATAAAGCTATAAGTGAGTTTAAAGATATTCCCATTATTGATTATGAACAAAGGTTTAATATTATTAAAAATCTAAAATTTATAAAAAAAATTGTCAAACAAGAACAATGGGATGATACGTATAATTTAAAAAAGATAAAACCTGATTATACTATGCATGGTGATGATTGGAAAAAGGGTACTCAAAAAAAATATAGAGATAAGGTAATTAAAACGATGCAAGCTTGGAATGGAAAATTAATTGAAATTCCTTATACCAAAAAAATATCCTCAACTTCAATACATGAGAAAATAAAAAATTTATATTTTAATTCACAATCTAGAGTTTCAATATTAAAAAGACTTGTTAATTCTCAAAAATTAGTAAGAGTATTAGAGTCTCACAGTGCTTTAACAGGACTTATAATTGAAAATTTATCTATCAAAAATAAAAATAAAAGTGAGAGTTTTCACGCTATGTGGTCCTCAAGTTTGACTGACTCTACTTTAAGAGGAAAACCTGACAATCAGTCTGTTGATTATTCTACCAGAATATTAGGATTAAATGAAATAATGGATGTAACTTCAAAACCTGTAATTTTTGATGGAGATAATGGGGGGAGATTAGAACATATTAAATTTTTAGTTCGATCACTTGAAAGATCCGGTGTTTCAGCTCTTGTTATTGAAGATAAATCTGGTTTAAAAAAAAATTCTCTTTATAAAAATCAAAAAGGAGTTAAGCAGGAGTCAATATCTAAATTTTCAAAAAAATTAAAAACAGCGTCTTTGGCAAAA
>MDTG01431606.1_pt1 | contig 17585 bp, 16 predicted proteins | sample 811421 | NCBI WGS metagenome assembly MDTG01 (sample SAMN05326645, study PRJNA326480) | marine metagenome | isolation source: seawater | place: Pacific Ocean: South East | collected 2011
AAAAAAAGTGTCGGAATTAATTCCTTTAGGAAGGATGGCAAATAAGGAGGAGCTACATGGGATTATTATATATCTTCTAAGTGATGTTTCAACCTATATGACTGGTTCAATAATCTCCATAGATGGTGGAAGAACCGTTTGGTAATAATAATCAAAAATAATTTCTTAAAACTATGAAAGTACTTATAATAGGTTCTGGTCCTATGTCATTAGAATATATAAAGGTTTTAGATTATTATAATTTTGAAGTTGTTGTTGTATCTAAGTCCAAGAGAAATTTCAATATAATTAAGGAAAAATATAATAATGTTGAGTGTGTTTGCTTAAAAAATCTAAAAGAATTTAAAAACACTAATGACTTTGAATTTGTAATCAATTGCGTTTCGATAGAGTCTTTATATCAAGTATCTAAAGATTTAATCTCTTTAGGATTAAGAAAAATACTAATAGAAAAGCCTGGCTGTCTTAGTATCAATGAACTTGAGGACTTAATAGAATTATCAAAAAAAACTAAAACTGTATTAAAAATAGCATTAAATAGAAGGCATTTTAATTCAACTATATATATAAAGGATCAATTAAAAAGACTTGAAGTAACTTCGGCTCATTTGGACTTTACAGAATGGATCAAAGGGATTGATAAGAGAAAGTATAGCTTAATGTCTTTAAATAAGTGGCTTTTTAGCAACTCTATTCATGTAATAGATTTATTTTTTTATTTATTTGGACTCCCAAAAGAAATAAATAATTTTTCATCTGAATCAAATAAAATTCCTTGGCATCCATCAGCTAGTATATTTATAGGTAATGGAGAATTTAAGTCAAAAGCTAAATTTAGTTATAAAGCGGACTGGAATGGTCCTGGAAGATGGGCTATTGAGTTTACAGATGTGAAACATAAATATATTATGAGTCCGCTTGAAGAGGTAAGAAGAATGGGTTTGGATAATTTTGAAATATCAAAAATTGATATCCCTGATAATGATGACTTAAAATTTAAACCTGGATTAAAAAAAATGATTGATAATTTTTATCAAAATAATTTCAAAAATTTTATTAGTCTAGATGACTATAAAAAATTACTCATTGTAATTAATGGCATAGGAGGGTACAAAAGTTAATATGAGGTTTACGCAATTAGATGGATTAAGAGGTATCAGTAGTTTAATGATAATATTTTATCATTTTGAAAAAATATATACTCCTGAAATGTTTTATAATTTTTTCTTTATTAGACAAGGTCAAATTTTTGTAGACGTTTTTTTTATAATGTCTGGATTTGTAATTTATTATCATTACAACACAATCAATAGTAATTATGATTTTCTAAAATTTATTAAAAAAAGATTTTTTAGACTATATCCTCTCCTGTTTACAACATCGGTTTTTTTTCTTATATTTTATTTTTTCAGAGACTATTTATTTAATAATGGGTATTCTCATTTATTTAACTTCAATACAAGTCAACTTAGTAATGATTTATGGGATTTTTTAGAATCAATATTATTAACTAATTCAAACCTTCTTCTAGGAAATAGTATAGGTGTCAATTCACCTTCATGGTCAATTTCAGCTGAAATTATTTGTTATTTTATTTTTGGTATTTTAACTATTTATAATAAAAGGCCAACTGTAAAAGTTGGATTAATAATTATTTCAAGTTTTTTTTTAATTTCATTCTCAGACACATATTTCGCTACCAGAGACTTTGGTTTTTTGAGAGGAATTATAGGGTTTAATTATGGAGCAATTTTATGTTGGATATATAATAATTATAACAGTAAAATAATTAACTCAAAAATTAGTCAGAGCTACTTATTTCTAATCTTAACAACAATAGGTTTTATGATTTGGATGAATTTGTTAAACCTAAAGTTAATTAATACAGAATTAATGATATTACTTACGCCTATCATAATAAGTGTTTTAGTTTTCTCAATTATAATTTTTCAGAAAAAATTGTTTTTAAATAATCCAATATTTCAGTTTTTTGGTAATATTTCATACTCTATTTATTTAAATCATCTTTTTATTGTAATCTATTTTCCAAAATTTGCAGAATTATTAAATATAAATCTACAAAACACGATTAATCAATTAATTCTGATGTTATTAATTATAATCTTAACAGTTTTGATAAGTTACTTTACATACAACTGGATAGAGAAATATTTTTATCCTTCAATTAATAAAACTCAATCAAAAGATTGAAAAAGTTAATACAATACTTTAAAGTTAAGCTTAACTAAACTTTATGAACTATAATATATTACTAGTAGGGTATGGGAATATTGGTAAAAGATACCTAGAGGGTATACTAAAGTCTCAACTTAATATAACAGTTTTAATTATTGACAATAATATAGATGAAGAGTTTGAGGATAAATTCAAAGATTTAAAAAATAAAAACCTTCATTTTAGTAATAGCTATAAAAAGTTTAAAAAACTAGATATTAATTTACTTATTAATACTACTTATGCAACAGGCAGATTAGATTTAATAAAAAGTTACTGTAATTACTTTAATGTAAAAAACTTGATTTTAGAAAAAGTTGTAGAGAATAATCTAGAAAACATAAAAGAATTTAAAAAATTAAAGTTAGACAACTGTTGGGTAAATACTTTTTTAAGAACTCTAGATGTTTTTAAAGAAATTAAAAACAAGTCAAACGGAAAAATTAAAATGAAAGTAAGTGGTGGAAATTGGGGCTTATTATGCAATACTATTCACTACATAGATCTGCTAGCATTCATTTCAGAAAGCTCTCCAGAAAAAATTTTAAAACAAGACTTTCACGGTAAATTTATTCGAGCGAAAAGAAAGGGATTTTTAGAAATTTATGGATCATTTCAAATCCTCTACAAAGATGAATCGATTCTTGATCTTGAATGTATTGATAGTGATCAAGAATTAAAGATTGAGTATGAACGTGGTTCATATAAATATAATTATAATTTGATTAGTGGTGTTTTTGAAAATAATAATCAGTCCAGAATAATAAAAGTCCCATACCAATCTGATATGACAACAGATTTAATTAATAATATTTTAATCCACCAAAAATGTGAGTTAACTAATTTAGAGGACTCCTTAAAGTTTCATGAATTTTTTCTAAAGTTCATTATTGATTTTAAAAATCATATAGACAATTTGAAATCAACTAGTATTAACATAACATAAAATATTGATTTAGAAATATTTTTAAAAATGAAAAAAAGAATTTTTTTCCTAGTCCTAACTAAACATGAATTCTATGAGGTTATTCAAATAATAAAGAATTTAAATCTAGAAAAATATATATTAACAATATTAATTGAAGACAATTCTAGAAATAAAGACCTAGATTTAAATGCTATTCCAAAAAATATTAATATAATTTTAGTTGAGTCAATTAATTACTCAAAAAATATATTTAAATCAATACTACAGAAGAAAAAAATAATTGATTTATTTAAAAAGTTAAAGCTAAACAATAAAGATCTATTTATATATTTTTATAATTCATCTCTTCTATTCTTTTTATTACAAAATATTTTTAAAAACAAAGATTGCAAAAATTTGATGCTACTAACATCAGGGTTTTGTATTCCTAGAAAAGAGGCGAAAATTGATGTATTAAAAACAATACAAATAAATCTGTTAGGTTTCCCCATAATTTATAAATCATTACAATATTCAAAATTTCAAAATACTGTATTTAAAAATATTAAGTCAAAAGATAATGTTGATTACATTGTAACACTAAATAATCATTGTGAAATAGTATCTAAAATTAATAGTTGGGATATTCAAAGTTATTTTCCAAAAAAAGATTTTGAAAACAAGACACAAGATAAACACTTAATTATTTTAAGTAGCTTTTGGATAGATAAGTATTCTAAATATAATTTCACAATAAAAAAATTAATTGATTTGTTAGGAAGAAAGAATATATTAGTTAAAGACCACTCAATGTCTGATTATTCAAATAAAGAAATCATGCAGCTATATGATATAACCTCTAAAAGTATTCTTAATAAAGAAATAAGTCTTGAAAATTACATTGAAAAAAACTTAGATTCAATCTCAAGTGTATATGGGCCAACTTCCGCATCTTTAAAATATTCCTCTTTTATGGGAATACCTACTTATTGTTTTTCATCAATTTTTATGGATAAAGAAAACATAAAGTATACAGAGGAATATTTTAAATTTAATAATGTTACTATATTAAAAAATTTAAATAATAACACGTATGAAGATAGAGTTTTTGAGGCAAAAAAATTACCTGAAATTAAACAAGTGATAAACTACATTTTAAATTAAATATTATGAAAATAAAATTACTGGATTGTACTTTAAGAGATGGGGGATATTATAATAATTGGGATTTTTCTGAAACCTTTATTGATAATTATTTAAAGAACATATCTAAGCTACCTTTTGATTATATAGAAATTGGATATGTTTCAAATAATCAAAATGATTATTATGGACAAGCTAGATATGTTGATAATGAATTACTCTTAAAATGTGAAAAGCATGGAGTAAAAACTGCAGTAATGGTTGATATAAAAGAGATTAATAAAGATCTTTTAAATAAGATTAGAACAATCAGGGATAATGTAAATCTTTTTCGGTTTGCAATTAATTATAAAAATTTTGATGATTCTATTAATTTAATTAAGAAACTAGATCTACCAAAAGAAAAGGTTGCTCTTAATATAATGTATTTATCAAACTGGATGAATGATAAGAGTTTTTTAAAAAAAATTACTCAAATAAAAAATATTGAGTACATATATCTTGTTGATTCATATGGTTCAGTTTTTCCTGATGAAGTATCTAAAGTTTTTAAATTTATTAGAGATAATAATAAAGAAGTTAAATTAGGCTTTCACCCCCATAATAATATTGAATTAGCATTTGCAAATACTCTTCAATCAATTAATAATGGTGCATCAATAATAGACTCAACTTTCTATGGAATGGGAAGAGGTGCGGGAAATTTAAAGTCTGAATTAATATTAACTTACCTTAATCAAAAGCATGATTTAGAGATAGATTTTGAAAGTCTTGAAAACTTAAATAAAACTTTTATTAAGCTTCATGATAAGTATAAGTGGGGTGTTGACTATCCATATATACTGTCTGGCTTTTTAAATTTTCCACAGAAAGAAATAATGTACCTTCAGAATCAAAGATATTTATCTTTAAAATCTCTTGTTAATACTGTTAAAGGTGGAGTTAGAGAAATCGAGTTTGTAGAGGAATTGAAACCAATTAAGATAACTAAAAATGGCAATTATTTGTTAATTGGAGGTGGTGAATCAATTCGAATACATCAAGATAAGATTATAAAATGGTTAAAGAAAAATGATAACATTTCCTTAGTGTTTGTTTCATCAAAATTTTCTAACCTTTTTGATAAAATAAAAAATAATAAAATATTCTGTTTGCATGGAAAGGAAGCTGAAAGAGTTGTTAGTAATGACAAAGATTTATTTTTAGTGTCTCCTAATAGTAATTCATATGAGACAGAACTAGTTAATAAGGAGAATACTTTTACATATAATATAAAAAAACAATATTATAATAATTCAATGTTAGAAGCCTCATTAATAGTTCTAAACGAAGCTAATATTTCAAAGGTGTTTTGTATAGGGTTTGATGGTTATTCCAAAAAAGATCAACTTATTAATAAGGAAGATTTATACATTGAAAATCAGAATATACTTAGTATATATAAAAAGAAAATTGAGATTATATCTCTTACTCCTTCTTTGTATAGTGATTTAATCAAATCATCCATTTATGCACAATAAAGATTTTGAAGTAGTTATCCCTGCTCGGTATAATTCGACTAGGTTGCCTGGTAAACCCTTAATCGAAGTTTTTGGAAAAACAATCTTAGAAAGGACCGTGCTTCAGTGTAATCAAGTATTTGAGATGAATAAAATCATTGTTCTTACAGACTCCAATAAAATTTTAAACTTCTGTAAAACCAAAAATATTCGATGTAAAATAATTGATCAAAATTGTAATACTGGTACAGATAGAATTTCTCTATACGCAAAAGATAAAAATCTTGATTTTATTATTAATGTTCAAGGAGATGAGCCAATAATTGATCCAGGTGATATAGAGATAATCTATAAAAATGCAGTAAAAAACAACAAGTTGATTTATAATGGATACAAAAAAATTGATGATGAAAAAGATTTTTTCAATCCTTCTATTCCAAAAGTAGTGTTTGATAATCATAACTCTTTACTTTACATGTCAAGAGCAGGCATTCCTTCTAATAAAAAATTAAAATTTTTTAAAGGTTATAAACAGGTTTGTATTTATAGTTATCCTGCCAAATCATTAGATCTTTTTTTAAAAAATCCAACAAAAAGTGAATTAGAAAAAGAGGAGGATATTGAAATATTAAGATTTCTGGAGTATGGTGATAAGATAAAAATGGTAGAACTTCATGGTGACTCATTCTCCATTGATACTAAAGATGATCTTGAAAAACTTTATAAATTTCTAGAAGATTGAACTTTTTAAAAAAAATTTTAAAAAATAAAAGAATATCAATTGCTTATTCAAAAATCTACTATATAATAGATAGAATTAAAATTGAACTTTTTCTATTTTTAAAAAAATTAAAAGGATTCTCCATATTAACTAAATCAAATTGCAAAGAGACTATCAATACAAAAAAAAGAGTATGTCACATAATAGGTTCAGGTGAGAGTCTAAATAAAACTAAATCATTAATAAAGGAAAATGATTTTGTAATAGGTTTTAATTTTTCTGCTTTAGCAGAAATAAATTTTGATTTATACATGATTGAGTTTTATGGAGAAAAATGTAAAAATATTAGTGATAAGCAACTAAAAGTAGTGGAGGAATTTCTAGATCCATCTACAACCATTTTACTAAAGCATTCACTTCACAAGAGGAATGATTTTAATTACATAAGAAAAAATTATATAAATAAAGAATTGTTGATTCTTAAAGATGTTTTAATAAGATGTCTATCAATTGATTCCCATAAGTATATATGCAAAAAATTCTTATTAAAAACAGAAACTTTTAATCAGTTTTCATCTAGTGTAATTGTTGCATTAGATATTGCATTTAAATTGGAGTTTGATAAAATTATTCTTCATGGAGTTGATTTAGAAGGGCCATATTTTTTTCAAAAAAACAACTATCTGAAAGAGTTTTATCCATTTGACTCAATCAATTATAAAAAAATAGAAAATAAAAGATCTCACCAAGTTAATGAAGGTGAATTTTCTCTTGAGAGGACTTTAAATTACTTGAGTTTATCAAATGATTTCAAAAGAATATTTACAGGATCTAAGAATAAAAAGCTGTCCAATTTATTTGATTCATATGAATAATAATTACGATAATTATTTTTGGGATTTTGATGGGGTATTAATTGAATCTGATGATATAAGAACTGCAGGGTTTGAACATGTTTTTAGAGCATACAATACAAGTGTAATTTCAAAGATTATCAACTTTCATAAAAAAAATGGAGGTTTATCTAGATATTTTAAAATAAACCACTTTTATGAAGTTATAATAAAAAAAAAATTAACTAAGGATTTATTAGAATTACATTTAACTGACTATACAAATTTTGTTTATGAGAGATTAATTAATCCTAAACTTTTAATTAGTGAGAATTTAACATTTATAAAAAAAAATCAATCAAAAAATCATTTTATAGTATCAGCTTCAGATGAAAAAGAGCTTAAGTCAATTTGTAATAATCTAAAAATAGATTATCTATTTTCTGAAATTAAAGGCTCACCACAAATAAAAGAGAATAATATTTTAAGCATCATTTCAAAAAATAAATTAAATAAAGCTAAATGTGTCCTAATTGGTGATTCAATAAATGATTTAAATGCAGCTACAATTGCAAATATTGATTTTATTGGATTTAATAATCCAGAGTTAGAATCTATGTCAAGTAGAAAAAGTGTAAATTAAATATTGTCTTATGAATATTGCTGTTTTATTAACTACTTTTCAAAAAAAAGATGAAACACTCAAATGCCTTGGATGTTTAGATAATAACAACTATAGAGTAAAAGTTTTTATAACAGATTCTAATTCTAAAAACAATATAGAAGAAAGTATAATTGAAAATCCTAATATTCATTTTAAAAATGTTGGAGATGATATCTATTGGAATCAAGGAATGATTTTAGCATGGAAAGAAGCTGTTAAATTTAAATTAGATTTTGATTTCTATATATGGCTTAATAATGATACCTACTTGTATAAAGATGCAATTAAAACTATGATTGAAAATTTTAAATCTCATAAAAGTGATTCATTAATTGTTGGGACTACTCAATATAATAATACATTAACTTATGGAGGTAGAGTGAGTTTTAAGGGTTCAATTATTGAGCCGTCAGGCTCTCCTGAACCAGTAAAGATTATAAATGGAAATTGTGTGTTAATTTCAAGAAATATTTTTAAAAAGTTAGGTTTTTTAAATAGCAAATTTAGCCACTCATTAGGTGATATTGATTATGGATTAAGAGCAATTGAAAATAAAATAAAGGTTTATTGTACTAGTAAAATAATTGGCGAATGTATGTCTAACCCATATATCTGGTATCAAGAAAAAAATCTAATCGATAGAATAAAAGCTTTAAACTCACCAAAAGGAACTCCATTAAATGAGTATCTTTACTTTAATTATTATCATTTTGGAGTTTTTAATGCATTAAAATTTCTATTAGCTTCATTTTTTGCATTATTATTTCCTAAATTTTATAAATTATTAAGATCACAATGAAAACTGCATTAATTACTGGAATAACTGGCCAAGATGGCGCCTATCTTGCTGAATTTTTAATTGGTAAAGGATATATAGTTCATGGAATTAAAAGAAGATCTTCGTCTTTTAATTCAGATAGAATTGATCATCTATATCAAGATCCACATGTAGAAAATCAAAATTTCATTTTACATTATGGTGACTTAACAGATTCTCTGAACTTAACTAAAATTATAAATGAGGTTCAACCTGATGAAATATATAATTTAGCAGCTATGAGTCATGTCGCTGTATCTTTTGATTTGCCAGAATACACGGCTAATGTTGATGCATTGGGAGCTTTACGGATTCTAGAGGCAGTTAGATTATTAAAATTAGAAAATAAAGTAAGAATATATCAAGCGTCTACTTCTGAACTTTATGGTAAAGTTCAAGAAATTCCCCAAACAGAAGAGACTCCTTTCTATCCAAGATCTCCATATGGTGTTGCTAAACTTTATGGTTATTGGATTACTAAAAATTATAGAGAATCCTATGGCATTTTTGCATCAAACGGTATTCTTTTTAATCATGAGTCACCAATTCGTGGAGAGACTTTTGTCACTAGAAAAATTACAAGAGCAATTGCAAAGATGGCCCTAGGTCTTCAGGATATCTTATATCTTGGAAATCTTGATTCGAAAAGAGACTGGGGGCATGCTAAAGATTATGTTAGAGTGATGTGGATGATTCTTCAAGCTGATAAACCAGATGATTGGGTAATTGCTACAGGTAAAACTAGCTCAGTTAGAAATTTTATAGAGCTTGCGTTTAAAAATGTAGGTGTTAAAATTGAGTTTAAAGGTAAAGGAATTGATGAAAAAGGGATAATATCAAAAATATCTAATAAAAACTATAAATTTAAAGAAGGCCAGGTTGTGGTTTCAGTTGATCCTAAATATTTTCGTCCTTCAGAAGTTGATATTCTAGTTGGGGATGCTTCAAAAGCAAAAAGAGAGTTAAACTGGAAGCCTAAAATTAGCTTGGAAGAGCTTGTAAATGATATGATGGTTTCAGATCTTAAAGTTATGAAAAAGGATTTAGACCTATTAAAGCTTGGTTATACTCCGAAAAATCATTTTGAATGATTGTAAAAGATTCAAAAATATATATTGCTGGGCATAATGGTATGGTTGGGTCAGCTATACTTAGAAAATTAAAAAATGAGGGATATGAGAATATAATTTTCAAAAGCTCCAAAGAATTGGATTTAAGAATTCAGAAAAATGTTGATGAATTTCTAAGTAGCGAAAAACCTGAATATATAATTGATGCAGCTGCAATTGTAGGAGGTATTTGGGCTAATAACGAGTATCAATACAGATTTTTAATGGATAATATGCTTATTCAGAATAATCTTATTAATGCATCAATAAATAACAAAATAAAAAATTTTATTTTTCTTGGTAGCTCATGTATTTATCCAAAATTAGCAACTCAGCCTATGAAAGAAGAATATCTTTTATCAGGACCTCTTGAAGAGACTAATAAATGGTATGCTATTGCAAAAATAACAGGAGTGAAACTAATCGAATCCATAAGAAATGAGTTTGGTTACAATTACGTGTCTCTAATGCCAACAAACCTTTATGGTCCTAATGATAATTTTGATGAAATGACTTCACATGTCATCCCAGGAATGATAGCTAAATTTCATAAAGCAAAAATTAAAAATATTAAGTCAGTTACACTATGGGGAGACGGATCACCATTAAGAGAATTTTTACATGTTGATGATCTTGCAGAGGCTATTAATCTTTTTTTAAATAATGAAGCTAAAGACTTTATTTATAATGTTGGATCTGATCAAGAAATTTCAATTAAAAACCTAGCTAAACTAGTGTCAAAAACTGTACGCTATAATGGAGAAATATTATGGGATAAAAATTTTCCTAATGGAACCCCCAAGAAAAAGCTTGATTCTAGGAAAATACATGAATTTGGTTTTTCACCAAAAATTAAATTAGAAAAAGATGGACTGAAAACTGTTTATAATTGGTATATAAACAGTCAAATTTAATTAGATGCTGCATTCAAAATTTTAATAAAATATATTTAAACTAGATCTACAGTAATACTAAAGTTTAATAGTTTAACATGAAAAATGTATTTATTATAAATAAAAATTTTCCTCTTTACAGAAAAGGGATATGGGATAAATTATTATTGAATGATGAAATAAAATTTTATTTCTGTTTTTCAAGAAAATCTTATAATAATATAAAGGCATTTGAAATATCTAATAATCAATACAATGAAAGACATTTTAAAATAGACAATGTCTTCTTCTTGGGTTGGATTTTATGGCAAAAAGGAGTTCTAAAAATTCTTACTAAAAAAGCTAATGCGGTAATATTCTTAGGTGAGATGTCAATCATAAGCACCTGGATAGTTTCTTTATTATTAAGAATAAAAAAAGTAAAAGTAATTTTTTGGGGGCATGGTTTATATGGAAAGGATAGTGGTTTTAAAAAAATCATAAGAATATTATTTTTGAAAATAGCAAATCACAATCTGGTTTATGAAAAATATGCAAAAGAATTAATGGTTAAAAATGGATTTAAAAATTCTAAAATAAGCGTTGTGTATAATTCAATTAATTACTATGAACAATTGAATCTTTTTAATAAACTTGAGAAAAATAACTCTGAAAAAATTTTTTATGATGATGCTCCTGTATTGTTATTTATAGGCAGATTGACCAAAGAAAAAAAAATAGATCAACTTATTGAAACAACAATAATTCTAAACAAAATATCTAATTATAATCTTATAATTATCGGTGATGGTGAGATGAGAAAAAGCCTAGAGGTTAAAGCAAAAAATTTAATTGATATAAATAGATGTATTTTTTATGGTGAATGTTATGATGAGATTAAGATTTCAAAATTATTATATAACTCAGATTTAACTATTTCACCAGGAAATGTAGGGCTAACTGCAATACACTCTTTAAGCTATGGAACTCCAGTTTGCAGTCACTCTAATTTAGATACTCAAATGCCTGAAGTTGAAAGTATAATTGACGGTGTAAATGGCTTTTTATTTATAGAGAATAATATATCCAGTATGGTTAAAGGAATTTCTTCTTGGTTTGAAGAACATGAAGATATTAATAAAAGAAAAATAAGAGAAGTGATTGACAAGAATTATAATCCAGAAAATCAAGAGAACATTATTTTAAAAGCTATACAATGAAGATAATATATGATAATATTATTTTTAAACTTCAAAAAACTGGAGGAATAACTAATTACTGGAAAAATCTTTACTTTCAAATTTCTAAATTTATTGAAATCGAAGATTATAATGTTGAAAAGTCACTAAACAAAAATATTCCAGTTCTGTTTTATAGATATTTAGATTCATTTGTTGATATAAACAAAAAATTTATTTTCCATTCTAGCTACTACACAGTTTGCAAAAACAAAAATGCATTAAATATTGTAACCGTTCATGACTTTGTTTATGAATATTATAAAAAAGGTTTAATAAGGTTTATTCATATACTGCAAAAAAGAAGAGCTATTAAAAATGCAAAAAAAATTATATGTATTTCTTACAATACAAAGAAAGATTTATTAAAGTATTATCCTAAAATTGATAAAAGTAAAATTCATGTAGTTTATCATGGAGTAAGTGATGATTTTAGGCTTACGACCTCTAAAGGTGAAAATTCAAAAAAAATAATTTTTGTTGGAAATAGATCAGGTTATAAAAACTTTAAACAAGTTGTACAGGCGTTAAAAATCATTAAAAAATTTGAATTAATCATAGTTGGCGGAGGAAACCTTAATTTAAACGAATTAAGTATGCTTAGCAAGATTCGATATAACCATTATCAAAATATTTCTGACCAAAAATTAAATAGTTTGTATAATAAATCATTTGCCCTGGTTTACCCTTCTTTATATGAAGGTTTTGGTTTACCTATTCTAGAATCTCTTAAAGCTGGATGCCCTGTTATATGTAGTGTTAAATCTTCAACAGGCGAAATAGGTGATGAGTATGTTCTAAAGGGGGAAATTTCACCGTCATATATAGTCAACGCAATTAAAAAACTAGATAATAAGAATTATCGAAAACAATTGGTCTCTTCAGGTATTGTTTATGCATCTAATTTTACATGGAAGAAAACTGCAAAAGAGACACTAAACATTTATAATGAAGTATGGGAAAAATATCAATAATTACCATTTGCTATAACGCTGAGAAAACAATATCTAAAACTTTAGATTCAATTAAAAATCAAAGCTACCAAAATTATGAGCATATAGTTATCGATGGAGGATCTTCAGATAAAACATTAGAATTAGTAAAAAAAGCTAATATTTCAATTAAAATTATTTCTGAAAAAGATGGCGGAATATATGATGCATTTAATAAAGGTCTTAAAATTGCTTCCGGTGATATTATTGGATTTTTAAATTCAGATGATATTTTCCATGAAAAAGACTCTTTAAAAAAAATCCTTGACTCATTTGATGATGATATTGATTGTGTATTTGGCGATTTAATATACTCTAATATTAAGAATGAAACGAAAAGAATTTGGAAGGGGTCTAAATTTAAAAAAGGTACTTTCAAAAAAGGGTGGATGCCTGCTCACCCCACTTTTTATTGTAAAAGATCGATATATGAAAAGTATGGGTTTTTTAAAGAAGAATATAAAATTGCAGGAGATTTTGAGCTTATGCTTAGATTCCTTGAAAAACATAATATTAGGTCAAAATATATTCCAGAAACTCTTGTAAACATGAAGCTAGGCGGAATTAGCAATAGGGATATAGGAAATATTTTAATAATATTACAGGAGGAGTTTAAAGCGTTCAAGCAAAGTAATATATCATTGAATAAATTCTTTTATATATTACACAAATCAAAAAAAATAAAAGAATTTAAGATTTTTTAATTTTTATTAGATAGTTATGATAATAATATTCTCACTTTTTTTAGCAATTCTAAGTATACTTTTTTGCCAAAAAGTATTTATTAAAAAAAAGATTTTTGATAAAATTAATATAAGATCTTCACATAACTCTATTGCAACTAGATCAGGTGGACTCAGTTTTTTTATTGTTATATTCATTGTTTCAGTTTTTAATTATTTGAATGGTATTGAACTATATGACTACTCGATTTTAACACCTTTAAGTATACTTTTTTTGGTAGGACTTTATGATGATATCAATGGAATAGATTTTAAATTAAAATTTATTTTTCAAATAATAGTTGCTAAAATTATTATAGATAATGGATTAATAATTGATAATCTTCATGGTGTCTTTGGTCTTTATGAAATTAACAGAATATTAGCTCAACTTCTTACAATACTAATCATTGTGTCTATTATTAATGCCATCAACTTTATAGATGGTTTAGATGGTTTAGCAATATCAATCACCATATTATTTATTGTTTCTTTTCAGTTCTTTGCACTTATAAGTTCTGATTTTTATTATTTAACTATTATAATTATTACATCTTTAGTCCCTCTTTATTATTTTAACTTTAGGAACAAAAATAAGGTCTTTTTAGGTGACTCTGGATCTTACCTATTAGGAGGTGTAGTTTCTGTTTATGTATTGTATATTCTCAGTCAAGACTATACTATTAAGCCTCAATTTGATGTTCATAAAATTATATTTGTAATTTCAATTTTGATATACCCAATTGTTGATCTTATTCGAATTTTTACTATACGAGTTTATAACGGTAAATCACCTTTTCTTGCTGATAAAAATCATATTCACCACATTTTAAATAGATATTATAAATCTCATTTCAAAACTACATTTCTAATAATTATAGTCTCTTCCTTAGTCATCATTCTTTTACAACTAATACTTAATCAAAAATTAGTTTTTTTGTATTTAAGTTAATTACAATACTTTTCGTAAAAAGCAGTTGAGCCAAATAGCCCTGCGTTGTTTGCAATATTAAAATCATAACATGCTTCATCAAATTTTTCTAAGTCGTATAATATTAAACCTCTCAAATAATAGGCCTTAGGGCTTTTTGCATCATAATCATTTATCAGTTTATTTAATAATTTTAAAGCTTCATTGTCATTTCCTAGTTTTAAGTGAGCATTTGCTGCATTCTCAAGGTAAACAAGTTCATATGGATTTAATTCATAGGCAATTAAAAAATACTTTATAGCTTCATTATAGTTTTCTTTTTCAAAGTAGTTCATTGCTATAAAGTAGTTTCTGTTAGCTTCAAATGTTTTATCTTGACCAACTTGAGAAAAATAATAACCTTTCTTTAATCTATCATTTCCTGTTTGATAATTAATATTCAAGCCCTCTAATGTAAATTTTGATGATGATGGATTTTTAAGAGTTGAAATTACAAGTAAATAAAGTTCGTCATGTAATGGTTCTTTATACTTTGGTGGAATATTAAGATATGCTTCTTTGATAGCAATTGAATCATTATTTGTATAAAGTGAATTAATATAATTTCCAAAATGAATTACGTCATTAGGCGCATTGTCAAATGCTAATTTAGAATAATACAGACCCTTTTCATTGTCTTTAATTTGTTCATATGCAAAACCTAGAAAAGTTTCTGTCATATATAGATACGGGTTATGTGGTAAACCATATTCAAATAGCTCAATAGATCTTTCTGGTTCGTTATTTTTTAAAAAATGTAGACCTTTTTTAGAGGCAATTGGCATTCCAGTAGGTGTAACGTTTGGATAAGTATGCTGCATTTTTTCAATTTCACTAAGTGGTGGTTTTGAAAAATCATTAGTATTAAACTGCCTAAGAAGAATCCTTTGATCTTTAGAGGAATCATAAACTCTAATGGATGAGTAAAGCGATAATACAATTAAAGGAAGGAAAATAATTGAAATTATCTTAAATAATTTAGATGGAATTATAAATTCTAAGGGTATATAAAATATTGAAATTGATAATAATAACAAGAGATTCATTTGAGATAAAATTCTTGCTTGAGGAAAATTAAACATTGAATCTATTAAATACATTGAAAAAGAACAAAAGAGAACAATAAGAAATAGATCTTCTTCTTTCATATTTTTTCTTTTGGAGAATTTTTTAATTATCAGAAAAACTATAAGAAAAATTGGCCCAAAATAAAAAATAAAAGCAGGAATACCTGATTCTGCTAAAATTTCTAAATAATCATTATGTGCATGATAAGGAACCACATAGTTTGACATGTTTTTCCTGTCATATTTTACACCTTCTATTTCCCAATTACCAACACCAATACCAATAACTGGAGATCCTAAAAAGGAGTCAAAAGCTGCCTGGTAAAATCTTAATCTCTCCCCTATAGACCTGTCTTCATCAATTTCCAATAGAGACTCTACTCTATCTTGAGCAGTTATATTTGAGGTTAAAGTAGATTGAATGGATGAAGCAAAGATACCAAGTAGAATAGGTAAAATAATGCTTCTTAAAACTTTTATAAGACTTCTTCTATTGTTTAAAACATAAAACAAAAATGACAACATAAGCACAACAAGCGCAAAAGATAAAATAGCTGATCTCGTTTGAAGGATTGAAAGTATAGCAAATGTTATAAGAATTAATAGTACTGACAATACATTTCTGTTGTATTTCTGTTCATGTAGATAATACATTAAAAAAGGTACTTTAACTAGTAATGAAAATGACATAACATTTACATTACCTGCAACACCTCTGTATGATAATAATTGAAAAGCAGGCTTTCCATTTTGTATAATTTCAAGAAAATATGGTGTGTAAACAGATATAAGCTCAACAGAGGTCAAAATCAATATCAATATTAGTATTAATCTGTTACGAACCACCTTTTCAAGAGATTGAAAGTGATATATTAAAAAAATTAATGAAATTAATAATGTAAAAATTTCTGATAATGAAATTAATGACTCTACTTTATTAACAGCAGGTATAATTGTTATACTTGACCATATAAAAAATAGCATCATAGACACCACAGGTATGTTACTGATTGATTTGCTAAGCCCAGGTATTGAGTTACTCCTAAACTCTCTACATAAAAGGAAAATGTTTATACAGTTTAAAATATTTAAGTACAGCACTTGAGTGTCAACCTTATCAGCAGCTGAAAAGTATGGGACTGCAGCTACTAATGAATATAGAAAAATCAAAAATTTAGATCTCATTATACAAAAATAAAAAACCCCCCTTAATAGGGGGGTTTAATATTAAAGATTTTATTAAAAATCTTTTTCTTATTTATTAATTAACTACTATCCTAACCAGTGTAGTCTTGTAATAAGACCTCTCTGAGATCCTGAAGTAGTAGTAACATCTAATCCTTCATCAACTGTTTGATCATCTCTTGAATCTCCAGCTCTACCACCTGCGATAGCACCATAGAAACCAGCATCATCATAGAAGATTGTTGCATTAGTAGTTTCACTCTTAGTACCGTTGTAAGTTTTAACAGTTGCTAATTCTACAAGTGTTGTATTTGGACCACCAAGACTTATTGTCAATTGGTTTGCAGAAGTACCTGTTCCATCAATTACACCTTCAGTTACCTCAGTTACGGCAATAATAAGATCCGTAGCTGTTGTACCGTTATCAGCAGTTGATTGAGTAGCACCAATTAGCCAGTCTGAGAATACATTTGTTGCAGCACCTGCAGATATAGTTGACATTTGTGCAGCTGTAGTCTTAGTTGTATGTGCAATAGCTATAGTCTGTCCGTAAGGTCTTGAACCTGATTGCTCAGATCTTTGAGCTAATGCAGCAATAGTACCTGAAGTAG
>MDTG01028767.1_pt1 | contig 17584 bp, 11 predicted proteins | sample 811421 | NCBI WGS metagenome assembly MDTG01 (sample SAMN05326645, study PRJNA326480) | marine metagenome | isolation source: seawater | place: Pacific Ocean: South East | collected 2011
TATGTAAAAAAATAAATGATATATTTAGAGGTAATATAAAAATAGAAAATGAATATAGAGGTACATTAGATATATTAAATGATTGTTTTGATTTTCCAAAAAATAATTCTAATATCTCTGATTTTCCAATAAAAAATTATGGACCTATTAAATTAAGAATAGTAAATAAAAATATAGGCGAAAGATGTTTAGTTGGTAGATATGGCCAATATTGGATAAAAAAAAAACATCCAAATCTAATTAAACAAGATAATATACCAATATATAAAAGAATACCAGATATAAAAAATAAAATAAAAAAAAAATTGATATCTTTTATTATATTAGCATCGGGAAATGGAATAAGATTTAATTCAAATATACCAAAACAGTTTATAACAATAAATGGTAAAACAATATTAGATATAACCATAGAAAAAATAGAAAAATTAAATTATAAAAAGGAAATAATAATTGTATGTAATAATTCATATTTAGATTCTATTAAAAAAAAATATAAAGAATATAAAGTAATATGTGGTAAAGATACTAGATTTTTATCTTTTATGGAAGGATTTAAAAATGTATCTAATAAGAGTAATATTGTATTAGTTCATGATGCAGTAAGACTGTTGGCAAGTAAATTATTATATGATAATTTAATTAATAAGTTAGTATTATATGATAAAATATATAAAGCTGTTATTCCTGTTATAAATAATAGTTCTTCTATTATAAAATTTAATAATAATAATATTGAAAATATTGATAGAAGTATAATAAAAATAGTACAAACACCCGAATGTTTTGATTATAATACATTAAAACAGATTATAGAATATAATAATAATTTTATTGAAAGTAATAAAAATAGAACATCGATTTATTCTTTATTGATTGATAAAAAAATAAATATAGCAACAATTTATGGTGATGAAAATAATATTAAAATAACAACAAAAAAAGATTTGGATATTGCAACCTATTTATTAAATAAATCAATATTACCTGTAGCTAATGATTATAATTTTAATAATAAAAAAGCATTAATATTGGGAGGTACAGATGGTATTGGATTATCAATATATAATAGTTTAAAAGAAAAAGGATGTTATGTTGAAAAATATGGTTCAAAATTAAAATTAGAAAATAAAGATTCATTAGATCAATTTGTAGATAAAGAATGGGATATTATAGTACATTCTGCAGGCACACTTTCTTATAATAATAATTCTATAATTAAAGATTTCAAAGATATTACATTTGATGAATGGGAATATTGCAATAGATTAATGTATTTATCATGTTATCATATATCTAAATTGGCATTAAGATCTATGAAAAATGGAGGTCATTTATTGTTTATTGGTTCATCTTCTGTTTTAAAGGGAAGGAAAAATTATTCATGTTATACACCTCCTAAAATTGCCCTAAATAATTTTGTAGAATGTATATCTGAAGAATTTATTGATAATAATATTAAAGTAAATATTATACATCCATCTCGTACTAAAACAAAAATGAGAAATTATATAGATAATAATTTATCTAAAGATCATCTTTTTCCTGAAGATGTTTCAAAAATTGCATTAAGATATTTATCTAGTAATGAAACAGGACAATCATATTTAATACGTGTTGGGGATAAGGAATTATAAAAATAGATTATAATAATATTTAAATACTAATTATTATAAACAAAATATATAATGCCATTAACAATAGAGGATTACAAAAATCTACATAAAGAAAATATTAAAATAATTAATAAGCTTGAAGATGAGATAGAGGAATTAAAAAATGATAATAAAAAAGTAGATCATTCTGAAGATAAAGGTTCAGTACAAGATCTATGGTTTGATGTTAGAGAATCACGAATTCCCAATTCAGGTAGAGGAGTATTTGCTAAGAAACAATTTAAAAAAGATGATATTGTTATGTCAGCTCCAATTGTTCGTTTTCCAATTAATGAATTAAAACCTAATTCCGTTCTATCTCAATATTATGGTAATGTAGGAGACGGAACAGCATTTTTATGTTTTGATTATCAAGGTTTATGTAATACTACATCACCTGATAAATGTAATATTATTGCTAGGTGGAGAATAAAAGATGGATATTCTGAATATGTAGCAATAAAAGATATTGAAATTGGTGATGAATTATATCAAATTTATAGTCAGTCATCAAGAATGAATTAATTATATCTAAATAAAAATTGAACCATATATATTTAAATCAATATTAATTTAAATATATCAAAATGTTAAAATCATTACCGGACGATATTGTAATGTCTGTATTTTATCTTATAGATGTATATGATTTAATTTCTTATCTTAAATTGTCTAAATATTTTCATAATTATAATAAAATTTTAAAAAAAATAATTGAAGATAAAATGAATAATGAAAAAGAAAAATTCTTTAAAATAAAAGATTTGTATCATAAAAATATAATTGATATGATGGGTGGAGTAAAATATATGGCACAACTCCCATATCTAGAATGGAAAAGGAAATATTTGGGTGGAACAGGTTATATTGAAGGTATAAAACCAACAGATATGAGTGCACCTGTTATGTTAGGGATTGATGAGGTATTTAATAGACCATTTATTTCATTTCGTACAACTATAATGAAAGATAAAAATAATAAAGAACAAAGAAGAAGTGATATTATTTATACAAAAAGAAAATATAATATAACTACAATATTTCAGAGATATACTGATTCCAAGGGGACTTGGTCAAATTCTAGTTATAATTGGGGATTTGTAAATGAAGGTGGTCATTTTATGGTCAATGGTAAATTAAAACATTATTTATTAGCAATCAATATTTGTAATTTATTAAATAACAATGGATATTTATATCTTGGTATGATAGGGAAAGAAATAAGTAAACTAGATAATTATTATTTAGAATAACTTAGGCATAACCACATCCAGATGCTTCTTCTTTCGTTGCAAATACTCCTTCTGTAGGACATTGACACGACAAATTTTTATACCATTCAGTATTTTTAGATTCGTATGAAGGATCATTATTTATATCTTCTGAAAATAGTTCTCTAATATAATTTCCTGAATTTATGGCTAATCTACATAATGGTAATGTACCTTTATAATTTTTACTATATTTACTTTGTCTATACATATAACAAGTTAACGGTCCATTCCATCCAATTGCACTTGTACAATTAGATATTTCAAAAGGACCCATATAACAATCCTTATTACAACTAGATAAATCATTTGTTGTATCAATTTTACCATGTTTAAATTTATTACATATTGTATTTGTACCAAGACATCCACATTTAAATGCCGAAGGTGAATTCATTGATTTAGTTGATGTACAGTTCCCTAAATTTGGACTAGAACCAGGTATTATTGTATTTGGATCATTACATTTTTTTATTTCTGAAGGTATTCTAGGACATGGAACATATGATATAGGATCAGTTTCACTTTTACCAAATAGAGAAGGTCCTCCCCATGGCCCTCCTCGTGCAGCATGTATAAGTCCCGTTCTTGCACTTATAAAAGGATTACTAACATCTCCTAGCTGATATGATAGAATTTCTGTTGTAGAAGGATGATCTGTTGACATAGGATTGAATGAATTATTGGATATACAATTATTAATTACATTACAAAGTAATTCTACATTACCTTGTCCACCTGAACTCGTATTACATGGCGGTGCTTTAGTTTTTTTATAATTTATGTTGTTATTATTTAAATTATTATTTAAATCATTATTAAAGCCCGGTATATTTGAACTTAATAAATTTAATCTTTCAGTAACACCATTATTATCAATGTATAATTTATTATTATATGGTGATGAGAAACCTGTATAAGATATATTTGATATTGGATATTCAATTTTATTATTTGTATAATCTTTGAAATAAGCAACAGTATCCCAAACTCCAAACGCCGTACCATAATCGCATGAATCTACACTTGATACTTGAAGTAATCCTCCACCACTACTAGGATTATCAGTATAATTCCATCCAGGTGAAAATTCATCACTAGGATAATTATCATTAAAACTTGCTCTTTGAGATTCATGTCCCATAACACATGCAGCTGCTTCTATTGAATCAAATCCTCCACCTGTACCTGTTTTTAGATAATCTTTATTATATAATCTACTCCCTTTATTAATTCCAAATAATTCTCTTGAACATCGATTTTTTTGATTTTTAAAATATATTTCATATTTTTGATTATTATTTGTCCATTGACAAACAATATACCAATTAATTTTTTGTCCTTTATTATCATATTGTGCTAATTGTAAAGTTTTACCATACTTCTCTAATATATCTCCTGGTAAATTGTTAAAATATGTATTCCACCAATTTTTATCAGTTCCAAATGCATCAGCATTTGGAATCTTATATGTATATATTCCTTTAGTACTATTATCATCAGGTTTTATATTTGGTTCGTCATGTATATAAAAAATAATACCATTTGTAAAAAAAGGACCATTATTAGGATCGATTCCAAAATTCCATAAATAATTTGGTGATTCTCCTGCAGTGCCAAATGTATATGGATGTAATATACTCGTACCAAATTCTTCAAATCCAGGTTTATATTGGTTCCACTGATAAATTGGATAACTACTGTAATTAACCCCATTACCTGTATTTTTAAGATATTGTCCTATTCTCGCACCATAAATATTACATTGATCTAAAGAGCTTATAATAAATTCATCAAATAAATACATATCTTTAGTAGTTAATGCCCATATTATACTCCAATCTACAGAACTTAATCCAAGATTAGAAGGACTAATTTCATTTTCTCCCATCTTATTTAGTAAATATTTTGCAGTATCTTCACCATTTTTTAAAAAATATACTTCAGGATATAAATGTCTTTTTTTATTACTATCTACAAAAGTTATTTTTTTATACCATTCTTGATCAATACATGACAATGTTTTTATAATATCTCCAGAAGAGTTTGTATAACATTTAGGTTTAGGTGGTAGGGGAGCACCTTTATAAATAATTTTTAATTGATTAGAAATTATATTTATACTATTTATCACAGACATATATATATATATATCATATTTAAAGTTTAATAATCATATTTAAAGTTTAATAATTATAATATTATTAGATGGGTAAAAAATCTAGAAGACGAGAAAATAAAGAAAAGATAGTAGAATTATATACAAAAAAAGAAAAATACAATGAAATTTCAAAATTAGTTACTAAACTTGAAATGCTTGGTCTTGGTGTATTTGAGAATGAAATGAAAAAATTAGATGAAATGTCACAAAAGTATATGAATGAAAATATTGAATTCAGAGAAATTATAAATTTACCTGGATCAAAGAGAAAGATGGATATTAAATTTATAAATAATAAAAAATACCCTATATCAATAAATTTATTATATGATAATACTGTTTAATTATTGCGTTAATGAAAATTCATTTACCATTGATGCATGAGATGAGCAATAATAATAAAGTTTATCATTTGTAGTAAAGTTATTATTAAATTTAACTGTAAAGGATTGGGTACCTGTAATACCCAATTCTGAATTACCATCTCCTGTTATTGTTATCATATTATTTGAACTTTGTTTATATCCTAAATTACTGATATAAAAAGGATGAGATGTAGCATCATTTAATCTTCTAAATGTATATGTCTTATTAATATTAAGAGAACTAATTTTATTAGTTCCAGATGAATCTGAATAAAATTCATAAAAAGGTGAATCAAAACTACCCGGGCCTACATAAATTGTTATATTATTTGAATGATTAGAATCATTACATATTGTAAAACATCCGGTTCTATTATTATATTTTGTATATATCATTTATTTATAAATATAATAAATATTATAATATTAATTTCGATAAATTTATATTATAAAAAAAAAAATTATTTTTGGACAGCATTGTGAGCTGCTACTCTTCCATTCCATTGAACTTTATTTTTAGCACATAAATAGGCACATTGTCTTGTTGTATTACTGTAGTTACTATTTTGGTATAATAAAACATAACCATCAGGTACTTTTCTTGCAGTATTCATATGTTGAATAGCATGGCTTAAGGCATGACTTAATTTTTGAGGATTTGATCTTTTTTCATAATAAGTTGGCATTTTATATTATAAACATATAAAAAAATTTTAAACGAGTAAAAAAAATATATAAATTAATTAAATTATTTTATTATTCATCATCTGTTTCTTCAAATTCATCATCTGTTTCTTCAAATTCTTCTTCGGAACTATTACTAACTTCTTTTTCACTTTCTTGTTCACTTTCTTTATCATTTTCTTCTTCACTTTCTTTTTCACTTTCTTTTTCACTTTCTTCTTCATCTGAATTATCAAATTCATCATCAACCTTTTTGTTTTCATTTTCTTCATCACTTTCTTCAAATTCTTCATCACTTTCTTCATCTGAATTATCAAATTCATTATCTATCTTCTTATTTTTTTCATCATTATTATTATTATCTTTATTTATATTTACCTCTTCTATTTCGGCATCACTTTCTTCAAATTCATCATCTGTTTCTTCAAATTCATCATCTGTTTCTTCAAATTCATCATCTGTTTCTTTTATATTTTCAGATAATTTACTATTATTAATACTACTATCATCTAATTTATTTGATTCAATTGTTGTTATTTTATTATTACCTATAATTTTACTATCATTAATATTTAATTTACCTAGTTGTAGCTGATGTTCATTTACATTCTCTAATGAATAATCAAAATCAAACGAATCATCTGTTATATTTTTAACATTAATATCATCTGATAATGATTTATCTATCATAGAATCAAACTCATCTTCTATAATTTTTTCAGACTTTTGATTTGATGTTTTACTATTATTTTCTATAATTTTTTCCTCATCCAATAGAATTCCAAACGAATTAGTACCAACATTTTTACATAATTGTCCAAGCATAATATTTGAAGAAACACCATTCATATCATCCACTTCTGAAAATATTGAAGATTCATATAATACTTTTGATACTTCTTCAAATGATATTTTGGCAATAGGTCCTAAATCTTCAGATTTATTTATACCATGTCGCATAATTTGCATTATGATACCTTTTGTTGTCATAATATCAGCTAATATTTCTGCATGTCTATATGTTACACCTTCTCCATATAAAACTTTTAAAAGTTCTTCTATAATTTTAGCTCTAACAGCTTCAATTCCAAATATTTCATATATTTCTATGATATTATTAGATGTAGTTCTAACACAATCAACATAATCTTCTGCCATAATATCAGTTATATTAGTTCCAACAGTTCTTATAATATTAATTTTTTCTTCAATAGGATTACCATTAATATCATAATCTACTATATTAATTGATGCATTTCCTACCTTATCTATATTTTTAATACCTCTAAGTGTTAACTTCCTAATATGTTTTTCAAATTCTTTCATGAAAGAAATATGATTCTCATCATTATCATATACAATTTGTAATCTTAATACTAAATCATTACTATTATCATCACTAAATGAACACTGAACATCCTCATCAGAATTACAATTAATTATAATTGTTTCTTGTATATCAGACATTAGAATATTTCTATTCATCATTGTTTCTTTATCAAAAATAATTCTAAGAACCCATGGTGACATTTTTTGTCCTTCTTTATTACAACTATTTAAATCAAATATTTCATTAAATTCATTATATGAATTAATAAATTCAATATCTTCTTTCATTGCTGTTTTCTTTTTATTATCATATATGATTTGTGACATACTGATAATATCCTCTAATTTTGTATACTGTAATTTACCTTGAATAATTTTAATTTTTTCTTTATCTTTTTTATATTCATCAGTCAGATAGATATCAGTTGATGGAGTATTCATTATTTTTGAAACATTAATAATTTCTGTTAATCGAGGAACACCTGTTACAGTTACAACTGAGTTTTCTGCTACACCTGCTGTATGAAATGTATTTAATGTAAGCTGTGTCGAAGGTTCACCTAAGGATTCTGCACCAATAGGTCCAACCATTTCCCCAGGTTGTACAAATGACTCCATAATTTTATTTTTAATTCTTTCAACAATGTATAAAAATACATCCTTTGTCATTTTAAATTCAATAATGCATCTTTTAGAAGATAAATTATATTTTATTAATGCGATCAATAAACATAACGAATCTTTTTCAATTACATATTTACTAATATAATCACATAAATCATTCACTTTTTCTATAATGAATACAGGATCAATATTAGGAATTGATAAACTATCTATTTTGAACTTACATAAAGCTGCATTTATAAGTCTATCAATATTTACAGGTGTATACATTATAACTGATGTAATTACATCAATATATGGGAAACATTCATTTCGTAATTTATCTCTTGTATCCATTAAGATTTCAAACTCCTTTTCTATAATTTTTTTATAATCTTTATTCTTAAATTCTAAATATGTTTCTTTACACATAATCTCTTCAAAATTTATATCATCAGTAAATTTAAATTTATTAATCATCTTTGAATTATTTAATGTGATTAAATGTATTCTTACTCTTTCTAATTTAACTGAATCAAATCCATCATCACCGTACGTGCATTGTACTAATGTTCCTGCTGCATTTCTTACTGTATTATCATATGCAACTTTTACATCCTCTAATGCTTTCATTAATCTTCTTGAAATATAACCTGACTGTGCTGTTTTAACAGCAGTATCAACTGTACCTGTACGACCACTCATAGCATGAAAGAAGAATTCTGTGGGAGTTAATCCTGTCATGAAAGAATTGGAACAATATCCTTTACTCATTATACCCATATCATTTTTTGTAAAGAATGGTAAAGTTCTATCAGTAAAACCATTTTCAACTCTTGAGCCTTCAATGATTTGTTGTCCTACTGTTCCAAGAATTTGTTGAATATTAATACTACTACCTTTTGAACCTGATTGAACTGTAATGAAAAATCCATTTTTAGTATCCAAATTTTTCTTTACAATTTTTAATGATTCTTCTTTAGCTTTATTTGCTAAAATAGTAATATCTGATTCTAAACTATCTAACATAATTTTATGTGATAATTCTCTCTTATAAATTCCCTGCTGTGCTTTAACGATTAATTTATTTGATTCATCTATATTTTTTTTTATTGCTTTTTTAATTTCATCTCTTCCCTCTTTATTTAATACAGCATCTTTGAATGATATACTAAAACTATTTTGTTCCATCCATCTTGTAATCAATATTTGAGTTAAATTTAGAAATTCACAACATTTATCTGTTCCATACATATTAAGAATTTGTTGAATTAAACCACTTGATCCTAAAATATCAACATCAAGAATATCATTATCATTCATTTTACCATTAACAACAGTAAATGAATCATCTTTATCAATACCTAAAGAATTTTTATTTTTTAATTTTGTACTTATATCAGGTAGAATTCTAGAATATACTTCTTGTCCAGACCAATATTTTTTACTTGTATCCTTAATACCTGTGAAATTTTTATTTCTCATCATTAAATCAAAAAATTGTTTTTTAGATATTTTATGTTGATCTGATGTTAATAAATATGCACCGCATAAAGTATCTTGAACAATAGAAATAATTGGTTTACTTTTACCGGGATTAATAATCTGTGTAGGTACAAGAGTTAGATTTTTTAATTCAACAGAAGTTTGATAGGATTGAGGTGCATGCATATTCATTTCATCACCATCAAAATCAGCATTATATGGCTTTGTAACTGATACATTTAATCTAAATGTATTACCTGGTAATACTTTAATTTTATGTGTCATCATACTCATTCTATGTAATGATGGTTGACGATTAAATAATGCAACATCATTATCCTGTAAATGACGATTCACAACATCACCATATTCTAATTCAATACTATTAAGATCTACATGTTTAAGTGAAATTGAACAAGGATATGATTCGCCAAAACAATTTGTTTTCATCTTTGTGATTGTATTTGCACCTGGATATTTACTTGGACCATTCCTAACAATTTCATACATTTTTTTAATATTAAATTTAGTAACTTTTTCAGGGAATGTTAAATTCATTGCAATACAATAAGGAATACCAAATTGATCAATATTAATATTCGGATCTACAGAAATAACTGTACGAGCTGAATAATCGACACGCTTACCCATTAAATTACCTCTAATTCTTCCTTCTTTAGCCTTTAATCTCTGTTCAATTGATTTTAGAGGTCTACCTGATCTTTGAAGGTGCGATGGTAATCCTGGAATATCATTATTAATATAGGTTGCAATATAATATTGAATTAATGATAGCCAAGAATCCAATGAACTTCTAACAGGATTTGTTTTTAATTTTTGTTTTAATGTATTATTATTTTTAATGATATGTCCAAGTGCAAATGTTAGATCATCTTCTGACCTTTGATTATTATCCTGTCTTACAGATGGACGAACTGATGGAGGAGGAACAGGAAGAACACTACATATCATCCATTCAGGTCTGCTATATTTACTTGATAATCCAAGTAATTCACAATCTTCATCACTTATTCTCTTAAAAATTTGAATACAATGTTCAGCTGTAATTAAGTGTCTATTTTTAATATTTTGCTCTTTGAAAGCTTCTCTACTTTTAAAATCCGCATATATCTTAATTAACATATCTTTATCTCCCATCTCTTTAACATATGAACTGGGTTGTATGCAATTACAACAAGAACATCTTTTTACTTTTTTTGATAATGCATTTATATATGCGAATTTATTACTGTCGGATGAAGATAATATATTTTTTAAAATAGTTGGATCAGATTTATCAACTAATAATTTGGAACATCTAAAACAAACACTTTGTAATAACTTTATAATAGTCGGAAGAAATTGTACATGGAATACAGGAATACCTAATTCAATATGACCAAAATGACCTGGACATAGTTCAATTGTATTACCACATGTAGCACATACTCTACCTCTATCAATTACACCCATTCTTGGATCAAATAATCCATTTATTTTTGGTTCATTCCCATCATACGTATCAGGTAATGTAACCTCACATACAGATCCCTTTTTTATCAATTCAGGATTAAATAATCCTAATTGAATACTTTTAATGTTCTCTGTTTTCTGAGTATCGGCTAATTCCTTTGCAAATTGAGACATATATTATAATATAGAAGTATATTTTATATAGTTTTTAATTTCAATTTTTATTTATTTTTAAATAAAAATTAAGTATTTAATAAGAGTATTTTTATTTTTTTTTATTATTTTTTATTTTTTTTACATTATAAGGAATATCTCTTATATTTATATTTTTATTAACTATTCTCAATATAAATATTATTATTATACATATGCAAAATAAAATAGCTGATATAAGAGAGGTAATATATACATACTCTCTTTCCCAAATATGTGAACACTCACATTTATTTTTTTTTAATTTATATGTATAATTTATAATTATAATAGTGTATACTATATTTAGAATTATAAAAAAATAATAAACTATTAATGTCCTTTTTACATTTGATAAAAAAATGAATATTAATCCAAATAAAACATTGAACACTAAAAATATATATGTCATTATTAATATAAATTTTCTTTGCCAATCATTTGAACATTCGCAATTTTTATCTCTTAATTTATATACAAAAAATAGATAAATTATTAATGATGCTATAGAATAAATATCTAGTATGTAATTCATTATATATTAAATAAATATATTAAATGTATTTAGAAATGATATTATTTATTTTTATTTTTGATATATTTTGACCTGATATTATACCTATATTACATTTTTCCTTTTTAAAAACTATATTTGATACATCTCTTATAATCTTACTGGTTTGATTATGAACTTTTTTTTTATACATGGAAAAATGTTCTACTTTATTATATAATAATTTATTATCTAAATAATATTCAGCTAAATTATAACTATCATCTAAATATAGAACCATTTCACCTGACATAAAGTTTTTAGATTTATCTAATTCTACTTTTTTTACTAAATTTGTTTTAAGATCATTTATTTCTTTCATAATTATTTCTATACATTTTAATATACTTTTTTCATCACCATATGTACTACATGATATATACATTGCTCCCATATCGTAGTATTGATAATATAATGAACTAACTCCATAAACAAGTCCTTTCTCTTCTCTTAGTTTTATAAATAATCTAGATGACATATTACCTCCCAATATATTTGCTATTGTATCTAATGTAATCACATATTTACTAAATCCATCAAAACAAGGGAATCCAATCTTTAAAAATGCTTGTGAATGTTTTTCTTTTTTATGTACATATTGAAATTTATTTTGTTTTTTATAAAAATCTACATAATTTCTGGTATAGTATTTTATAGATTTACCTATTTTTCCGTAATATGTTAATCTTCTACCAAAATATTTATTTAATATTTTTATCATATTATTATTGGTATAATCATAATTACCACATACAGTTAATACTATATTAGATGGTCTATAGAAATATAAAAAGTAATTTATAATTGATTTTCTTGTCATATTTTTTATATCTTCATCAATACCACATACATCATACTCATAATTTGTACCTTTAAACATCATTTTATATACCATTGTATCTAATTTTGAACTAGGTTCTGTTCTATATCTTTTATGTTCACTAATAACTACCTTTTTTTCTTTTTCAATTTCTTCTTTATCAAAATTAGAATAGAATAACATATCTGATAATACATCTATAGCTTTTAATAAATGTTTTGAATCAATTGTTACATAATATTGTGTATACTCATAGTCTGTACCAGCATTAAATGTTGCGCCATGATCATATACAATATTTGATAAATTTCTTGATGAAATTCTTGTTTTTGTTCCTTTAAATAATAAATGTTCAAGAAAATGAGATATTCCTCTAATTTTATTTATTTCATTCTTAGATCCTACTTTTACACCAAACATAACTGTTGCAGATGACATGCATTTATTTTTTAATAAAATATATTTCATATTATTTTTTAATTTTCCTGTATAATGTTTGATCGTCATATATAATTATTGTAGAAATTTATAATATACAATTATATTATAAATTTATCAGTATCTTATAAAATAATATATATTATATTATAATGAATATTGCAAATATAATACTTACAATTATTGTAGTAATTATTATTCTATTCATAATTGTTATGAGTATTAGTAATAATACAATTTTTTTTCCATATACATATGTTAAAGAAAATACAAAATTTATATTAATATCTGTTTTTTTATCTGTATTTATTGTTGGATATATTATCAGAAAATTTAATATGGTATTTATAACATCGGTTATAATTTTATCTTATATATTTTTTATAATTTGTACTACTGTTTATTCTGATAATTATATTGATTCATTACCGGATGTATTAGATCCATATCCACCTCATCTTGGATTAAATGGTATTAGTATGGCAAATATATATACAGGAACAAATATAAATGATCAACAATGATTTATACAGGAACAAATATAAATGATCAACAATGATTTATACACTTAATTTATTTTCTATATTAATATTAATATAGAAAATGTATATAAATAACTTATTAGATAAGATTGATAGAATCAATCGTAAAGGAAGTAGAGAGTTTAATGTATTTCCAATTGAGGCGGTTAATATATTTGATAATTTGATAAAAGATAAATATTCCAAGTTATTGAAAAAAAAAAAGAATCAAAATGATAAATATTTATTTGATAATTTATATCCAAATGAATATTATCCATTATTTTTAACATCAGATAGATTAATATTTTTAATATTTCATTTAAATAGTGTATTCTATTCAGATATGAATAAGAAACTAGAATATAATAATACAGAAGATGATAGAAGATATATTAAATATATACTATTATACTCAGATGATATGAATAAATATAATCATATTGATGTATTTTTGGAATTATTAAAAACAATATCTAGAAAATTATATTTTAAAAAATTATTATATTTTAGTTTAGCATTATTTAAATGTTTGGATACAGTGACTTATGTAGCATGTAGATATATTGATAATATTATTTATAATGAAAAACATAAAGATATAATTGATGAATTATTAAAAAAAGAAAAGAATACATTTTTTAAAAAATTAAAAAAAACAATAGAAATTTCCACAAATAAAAGCTTAGATTTTGAAACAAGATATAATAATTTTTATAGTAAATATTTTGGTAGTAATATACCTGCTAGTTTAAATATATGTATATTATTATGTAATTTTTATTTTAAAGATAATCCCGAATTAAAAAATGAGATTGACATATATGATGATGCATTAAGAGATACAATTAAATCTGATAAATATATTCTAGATAAATATGATGATGTATTGAATATTTTATTATTTTATTATACAAAAAATATAAAGAAAAATAAATACGAAGAACAAAGAGAAACAGTTTTAAAAATTTATGAAAATGATAATGGATTATATCTACTAAAGAATTTTGTAGATGGCTATTTATATTTAAATAATAATATGATAGATAATATGATTAATAAATCATCGCATAATAATAGTGTATTTTTTAAAGATCCATTTTCAGCGATATATAATCATAATTTTTATTATAAAAATACATTATCATCTTTCATTTGGAATACAACTGTATTATTTAATGATAGAGATTTATTTAATAGAATCTATTCGTCAGTTGATAGTGCATACACACCTTCATTAACACCAAATAAATCATTATCGAAACATTACAATACAAGTAATTCTATTGAAATGGCTACATTAACTAATATATCTAGAACAATATTATATGATTTTGATATTTATACTCATAAATATAATAGATTAATCCCGTATTTGTATCTTAATTTTATAAATAAATATATGCGCAAAAAGGGCGTTGCTTTCCAAATTTCTAGATTACCTTATATAAAAGCTTCTATTACTACATCACTATCAAGTAATTTAAAGAAAACAATATTATCAACATGGAACATTATTCCATATAGGTATAATACAGTTACCACTAAGATTTCGAATAACAAAAAAAAAATATTTAATAATCCTGTAAATAAAGTATTCGAAAATCCTGTATATGGTTCAATGGGATTTATTTCAACATGCTGTGATATATGGTCTCATACAAAAATGAAGAGAATACAAGGATCATCATCATTGAAAGGAAAGTTTAAAAGACCACCATCTTATTGTAATGAAATACATATTTTTTCTTATAATGGAAAACACGATATTAATAAAGATACATTTAAAAAAGAAAAAAGAAGATTTCCTAGGATTTTATTAAATAAAATATTTGTTGATATTTTTAAGATTAAGATTATGAAAGAAGATTTATATGGCCGTACATCCATGAGTTTATTAAATACTACATTTTATTATGATGTTAGTATTAATCTTAATATCGGAGATAATACTGCAAGTATGCCAATATTTTTTAAAAATATTAAAAGAGTTTACAAACGAAAAAATAGACAAGACATAAAGGAAGCATGTTTATGTAAGCATTTAAACAAATATGATTATTTAAAATTTTTTAGAATTGAAGATGGTATTGTATATATTTATAGTAAATTTTATAAACTATTATTAGAAACATTTAGTTTAGATCAAAAAAAAAAAACAAATGATACTAAAAATTCAGACAAAAATACATCCTCTACTAATAATAGCACAATTTATAATGAAGATAAAAAATTAAGAGAAAAAGAAGAAAAAAAAAGAATAAAAGAAAAGGAAGAAAAAAATAAAGAAAATGAAATAATAGAAAATGTACATAGATTATACAATAAGAGTGGTGGTGCAAAAAAGAAAAAGAATAATAATAATGATGATAATAATAATAATAATGATGATAATAATAATGATAATAATAATGAAAATATTAATGGAAATGAATGCACTCAAAAACTAAAAACATTAGCTGTTAATACTAATAATGATTATTTCGATAATAATATATTACCATTTATGTATATGATTTATGATAGTTCTAAAGAAAGATTATCACTAAATTATCATCCAAGACACTCTCAGGAAAATATAGCAGTTATTTCAGCTGTAGAGGATCCCGATGAAAAAGAATATGGTAAAAAGAAGAAATTAAATATTGTAATAAATCCTAATGTTGGACAATACACTATGAATTATTTTATAGTAATGATTATTTCTAATTTATTTTGGTATTGTTATAGTTATAAATTATCATCAGATAATTTCAAAAAAATGTTTAATATCAGTAAAGAAAAAATGGAAGAATTTAATAAGTCAAAATCTGTATTTGCAAAATCAGATAATTTAAGAGTTATAGATGCTAAAATGAATCGTATACTTGGCTATATATTTAGAAAAATTAATTTTCAAGATTAAAATTTAATAAAGTCTAATAATAAATCGTATTAAGAAAATATAAAATTTTATTTTCTTAATATTTATTAGTATGAGTGTAAATAATAAGTTTATATTAGCAATATTACACGATATATTTACAAAAGATGAATTAATCGAACAATGTGATATAATTGAAACAATGTCTTCAATATTAGATAAAAAATCTGATCATTATAAAGATTTAGAAAAAATTAAGAACAAGTTTCTTGAAAGATATAATGATAAAATGAAAGATCAAAAGGAAAGTATTTTAAAATTATCAACTAATATTGATAAGATTGATATAAAAAGTGATAATATCGGTTATTTGATGAAGAAATATCTTGAATTTAATCCAAGCTTAAATAAAGAAAAACAAATACTATCATATAAAGGAACATATTCAAAAATCGGAGATAAGAATATTATGAACCAATGGAGAGATTTGGCTACATTTTTACCAAATATTGGTTCTATAGAATCTTTAGTAGAATTTTATTTTAATATGATGTATTGCTATCATTCTAATCTTATTGATCCAAAAGATGAAAATAGTGGATGGTATTGTAAATTACCCAAAGAATGGGATGAATTACTAGATGTTGCAAATATATCAAAAGAAAATAAATTAAATATGAAAAAATATGGTATTCCTTTAAATAATAAAGATATTGGAAACTTTGTTGATTTTAAGTATTATTCTTCTAATATGGATGTTAAACATAATGAATATCAATCGAATTATTCCAAGTCATTAGAAAAATTCACAGATAATGGTGGATGTCTATTACCTGTTGATTTTGAAGAAAGTATTAGTACAGTATTAAATGTTGAAATAAAACCGGTTGAATCAAAAAATAATGAGGAATATGTATCTAATAATTTATTTTCAGCAAAAGAAAATAATAAAAGATTATTACCTATTGGAACTTCTTTTTTTGCAAATGTAGATCGTGGTAAATGTTATTATTCTAACAAAAGTATTAAAAAAACATATGAAATTGTTCCTCCAAGTATGAATTGTTCTCTAGATCCGGGAAGATTACATGAGAATATTAATATAAATTTAACAGGAATTAATTCTGTTTCTTCAAATTCATCAAACAAATCTAATAGTGCTAATATAACA
>MDTG01161200.1_pt1 | contig 17581 bp, 18 predicted proteins | sample 811421 | NCBI WGS metagenome assembly MDTG01 (sample SAMN05326645, study PRJNA326480) | marine metagenome | isolation source: seawater | place: Pacific Ocean: South East | collected 2011
AGAAAATTGCTTCTTTTTAAAGCTTCTTTAAATTCATTATTTGTCTTTTGGACAATATAAGAGTGAGCATTTAAAGTATTTACAATAGTGATTGTATTACTTGCTAAAGAATTCTTGACTATTTCAGATACAGGATCGCAAACTATCTGAAAATCTAGAATTTCTTCACGCAATAATTCATTTCTCATAAGAATTTAATAGCATTAGCTTGGGTCCTAATTATATTATGAAAGTTTCTTTTAAATCTTTTTTCTATTATTTTATTAAGATTCTCTTCAGTTTTTAAAGCTTCATCTTAATTTGCTTTGAAGTAATTATATGCATTGATTGTATTCATAACTTTATAGATTAAAAAAGAAAAGATATTTTTCGAGTAATCGCTAAAGATGCTGTACCGAAGAAATTTATAAGATTTAGTAAAAGATCGATTCATTGATAGTTGAGGTAAAAATATGTTTTACAGTGTAAATAAAAGTTAGTTTTTATTTTGGGGCATTAAAATGAGTGATCCCCACCAATTCCTTTATTTCCAACTGATAGATACCATGAACTGAAAAAAGGATTTGTAGATTTAAAGAAAACATAACCGAGACTACCTTTTAAAAAATCTCTTATGCTCTTATTCCTAAATGTAGACAGTATAATTGTTGAATCAGGTTTCAATTCATAGTCAATGATTAGTTTTTTTCCATCATTTGAAAATACAAAAACTTGCAAATCGTTATGTTCATTTTTATTCAGCATACTTACGTTATGAAAGTAAACCTCAAAGTTAGACAATCCTCCAATAGGCGCCCATGATGAACTTATTGGTTTATCCTCCATATTTTTGGAATAAATTGGAGGAGAGAAACATATGTTTGTGCCATTTGCTTCTTGATTCAAATATCCGATATTTAAACCAAGCTTAAATCTTGCAGGGAATTGCAAAGAATATAATTCACATTTACAAAACACTTCGTCAATACCTAGCTCATTTGTATCAATAAAACTATTTATATTTGTCTTATTTATTTTTTGAAATTTGGTGAATTCTTTATTATCAAAGACAACTTCTTTAAGGAGAACTCCTTTTTTATCAAATGCTTTAAGATGTGCTTTCCCAGACCAGGCCTTATTTGCCATATATGAAGATATAGACGTTATAAATTTTGAAGTATCAAAAAGAGGGAACATAAAAGAAGCTGCAAGCTTATTTATATCAATATTATTTGATATTTTTAATTCTTCATCAAAATTATTCTCATCGAAGAAAGTATGAGTTAAGGTTGGTATAGAATTATTTGAATAGTTGCCGACATAAAATCTTGGGAATATATCTTGAATGTCATGACGAATTATTACTTTATAAGATCCAGAATTATTTGAAGGTAACTCTTCGATTATGTTACTCAGATTTATATTGAATAATTTTTTATTAGAATTATTTTGTAGTTCAAAACTTTTATATCCTATAGAAGAATTCTTTGAATTAAATATTTCAATTCCTAATTTATATTCTTCTTGAATCTCTCCACCTATAAAAATTAAATAGTTTTCAATATCTTCTCTAAGATAGATATCAAATCCTGTTTGATCAGGTTTGACGACATTTTCATTTATATTTTCGTTAGGATTAAAATTTCTTAGACATGAATGAACTACACTTGAGTGAGATTCATCTTTGATAGATAAAACAAGAGCTGGATATTTAATAAACGGCTCTTTTTCAAAGAAAACTTCAACTTCAACATAATTATTAAATCCCGGTTTATTATCTTTATTACCCGTTTTAATTAATGAGTTTAAGTTGATTTCATATGTTCTTGGGTTCCCTAATATTTCAATTTCTTTTGTATTTAGTAAGACGCCATCACTGTCAAAAAGACTAAGAGACATAGAAACATTTTCTAATTTATTCTTAAATTTCCAATACGATAAAAAATTAATTTGATTTATTACACCAATTGCATCAAAAACAGGGAATAGTGTAGAAGCTCTGAAATCATTATTTTTATTCATTTTTATACATTTTTATTCTACTAAATTTGCAATATTTTTTTACACATACTAAGTATATTTACTTTGACTAGTAAAAAAGCTTTTTAAAGTTTTTATCAAATTCTTCAAGGTTATTGATATCAAATTTTACGTTTTTAAAAAAATCTTCATTTAAAATTTTAGAATCTAAAGAAGGTGAAATCATAATTGTATTGTGTCCTTCAAACAACCTATCCCAAAAAATATTAGATCTAATTACAATTCCTAAGTCAATTTTACTGAATGTATCTGATGATTTCTTTGATGGTGGATTCAGATAAACATTCTCTTCAGATAGGAGATCACCATAGAACTTTTTTGCAGAATCAATATTTTCTATGTCTCTATGATAGTGAGGATAAATTGTAATTGAAATATTTTTATTGGCATTTGCGAAATTTTTTAGATACTCAAGAAGTTTAACTTCAATAAATCTTCCGCCATCGATATCATCTTTTCTTACAAATGAATATTCTCTTTGATAATACCCCTCAGAATAATATCCAATTGATTTTATCTTACTAATATTAATCAACTCATTTGAGGGATAATGAAATGAATATTTATTAGCTAAATAAAGTTTTTGATTTTTTTTTGCATAATCTCTTGTGACTTTGTGATTAAAAACTATTTCATCAGCTTCTATCGAGTTGGTATTGTCAAGAAAATTAACAGTCTCATGGAAGATAATTGTTTTGTCTCTACTTTCTTTTAAGAAAAAGCATAATGCCATTACATCTGCAACATAAGAATAGCCATAAAAATGAATCTTTTTTTCAGATCTTGATTTAATTCTTTCAAAATAAACATAACCGATAAATATTGAACTAAAGACCGATGAATGAATTTTAATATTTTTTATTAAGATATATAAAATAAAGATTAATAATTTTAAGCTAAGCTTTAATTTTTTAAAAAAGTTTATCGTAAATAAATCAATTGTCTTAACTTTATTTCCATACAAACTTTCAGGATATTCATTTTTGAAATATGGAAGGCTTAAGTGTAAGTCAGTTGAGAAAGTCTCTGGCCTAATACCTGAATAACTAAAAAAAATATATTTAGAAACCCTTAAAAATCCATATAAATAATTATTTTTAGCTGGAGCAAGGTTGGTATTGTTAATTTTTTTATTAATACCTAAGCAAAGGTATTCAAATTTTTCAAAATTAAAAGAGTTAATAAAAATAAACTTTAGCAAAATATTAACTTTTTATGGGTTTATGATTTATTTTTTTCAAACATCCACCATGTAATATCATCATGACCAGCGAGATCATATATATGACCCCACAAGAAACCATAATCTACAAGGGTTACATCAAAATTTTCAATGAATAGCTTGCCAAAGTCACGTTTAAATAGTTTTTCCTCTTCACCCTGATAAGTGATTGAAGTTGGAGTTCTATTAAAATATTCTCCCATTAAAATATATCTTGACGATAATTCAAACATCTTCTTCATGGTTGGCAGTAATTGCTCAGGATTAATATGTATTAAAACTCCTTGTGTGAAAACCAGATCAAAAGAATTATTGTCAAAGTCACAATCTATAATGCCTCCATGAAAAACTTTTTCAGGATTATATTTTTTTCTAACATAATCTAATGCAGCGCCATTTACATCAATTACTGAGGGCAAAAGGTTTGGATAAAGCATTTTAATTTGCTCTAAATTCCTTCCTATATTGCATCCACACTCTAGATATTTATTTAAATTGTTAGGAGATATACTGGAAAGCATTTTTTGCCATCCTTCAGAGCCTTTTTTATGGTCAAAGTTTGAATTCTTTTTAATATATTCTTCGTTGTAGTCTTCAGCCCAAAATTTCTCTTGGTCACTATTAAATTTCATTTTTTATCCTTTTGTTTTCTTAAATTAATACAATTATACCCATTCAGGTTGTTTTCTTTTGTATTTTTTTGGCCAATTCACGCCTTTGCCAATAGTAATATAAGAATTCTTTTCATCTCCATTTTGAAGTTCTTTTGAATTGGGATAAGTCAATTTCCTTAAATTTGGAATCTCTTGATTAGCTATAGATTTCTTGAAGATCCATTTATCAGGACTTATTTGATTCCAATATTTTTCATTTCTATGTCTATTAAGGGCGAACTGAAGACTATGATTATTTGTGCCTAACCAATCAGAAAATAGATCAATGAAATTTGGCATTTGTCTTTCATAAAAATTTACAATCTTCACGGCATTTTTTTTTGAAATCCTTCCAAATCTTATTTCTCGGCAAGCTTGGTCAGTAACTTTTGAGTAACCATGTTTATATAATTTTAAGATATCATGCAGATCAGAATATACAAATGAATCCGCATTGTCATATGCATCAAAGGTTCGGGAAAATTTTGCACCTTTATACCCATACATTTCGACCATCTTTTTGTGCTGCGCATAGGTATCCCACCGAATAAAATTTCCTAGATAAATTCCTCTTACACCAACTGATTCAATATCAGAAAATGCAGGATACTTATAATTAAGCATATCCTCATCATCTAGATCATCAAAATCTGTAATAAAGTTATCTGTATCATGGCCAAATAAATCATGATCTTTTCTATATCTTCTAGACATCTCAACATTATGGAGATGAGAAAACATTCCAGTTTGTTCAAGACCCTGATGAGCTCCCCAAATAATCAGAGGTATTTTCATCATTACTGCAGTTTGAACAGGAAAGACTGTTTCACCTGCAATGCAATGCCAATAAGGATTCCCAAATTGATATAGAGATTTTCTTGTTATTTTTTTTACAGTATTGGGATTGACATTCTTAATTTGAAAATCAACATTAAATTTTATTCTTAAATTTGCTAAATTCTCAATTCCAATATTGGTATTAAAGTATTTATTATAAGAAACAACTAAAGGCTTTAATTTTAAAGTGTTGATAACTGTATGAAGGATAAAATAGCTATCTCTTGAGCCAGAGACAGGAACTATACAATCATATTTAGATTTTGATGATCTATATTGAGATATCAGTTTTTTTAAGTCATTTAATCTTGAATCCCAGTCTAAAGAATCTTTTTCCTCATGAATTAAGCAACCAGAGCATATACCATCATCATTAAATGTTATACCAAGTGGATGATCTGATGTATATAAACATCTCTTGCACTCTACCATTCTCTCGCTCCTTTTGTAACGAGACCAAAATCAGTTTGTCTTACGATATCGACTTCCGTTTGATCTAAAAGTTTTTTACTTGGGATCTCTCGATAGCTCAGAGAATTTCCAATCGCCACTGCTGAAACTTCTTTATAGTCAAAAAGATCTTTTATCTGTTTTTTTGATGTTATTCCACCAAAACAAATTACCTGAATATTTTTACCTTTAAATGGATTTAATATTTTTTTATTAAAGCTTTTAAAGGACCCCTCATTTTTTGTATCGACAATCATTAACTCACTAAAGAATTCAGATGTTTTTTCTAATTCATCTAATTTCAATTTTTTTACATTTGTCTTTGATAAATAATCGTAAGTGAATACATCAGATTTTTCGAACTTGACTGGTTGGACTCTTACAACTGCCTGTCTCCCAATAGCATCAGATATTGAATGAGCTTCATCTTGATTATGTCTGAAAAGGCTATCAATACCAAGTCTGTCGGCACCACAACTAATAAGATTAATTGCATCATACTTGCCTCTTATGCCTCCAGTATAGCAAAGCGGAGTCATGATTTTCTTTGTTGCTATTTTTTCTAGCATTTTAAAATTTGGGCCTTTGTTATGTTTTGATCTGGTAATATCAACAATTAAAATTTCATCCAATTGCCATCGATCAAAATTTTCTGCTATTACTTCAGGTCGACCTAGAGGTAAATATTTTTTATACCCTATAGATTGAACAGCCCAATTATCGCGAACCGTAATAACTCCAATAAGTCTTTTTAACAAATTTAATCTCCAATAATATTTTTTAATATGTGTATACCTGCATTTTGGCTTTTTTCTGGGTGAAACTGAAATCCGTAGAAATTCTTAGACTTTACCATGGTTGCAAAATTATCTTGATATTTTGATATTCCTTGAATATATTTTGGTAAACATTCAACATAAAATGAATGGTTAAAATAAAACCCTGCTTTCTGTTGCAAAGATTTATTATTTTTAGGTGTAACAATGTTCCATCCAACATGACATTCATTATTCTTAAACTTTTTTACTTTTCCTGGAATTATTTTAAGGCCTTCTCTATTCCCCTCTTCAGAAAAATCAAAAAGAATTTGCATTCCGAGACAAATTCCTATTATTTTTATATTTTTTTTGCCGAAACAACCTAAAAGAAATTTATCAAGCTCCAACTCCTTTAAATTATCCATTGCATATGGAAAAGATCCAACGCCGGGAAGGAATATTACTTCCTCTATTTCAAGGTCCTTTGCTTTATCACTTACAGAGACAAGGTACCCCATTCTTTCTAATGAATTTTTAAGTGAAGTTATATTTCCAACTCCATAATCTAAAATACATACTTTTTTTCTTTCAAGATTATTCATAAAGCATCTTTAGACCCAACTTTAAATTTTGGAATAATTTTATTATTTTTTATATCAAATAATTCTTTATTTGTTACAGAATGAACTTTTTCCCAGAAATATTTTGGACTTATTTCAATATATTCACAGAAAGATTTAATATACTTTTCTGAGCATTTGCCATCATATTTCTTTACAAGTCTTATTCCTTCATCTCTTGTGATTGTCCCCAACCTTATCATTTCATTAACATAATCAGAGGCTCTTCCAAACCCATATTTATAGTATTTAATCATTTGATTTAAAGTAACCCAGTCTTCATCAAGTGATGATACTCCATATAAATCACCAGTATTCTGAGCAATATCTTGTCTTATATTTAATCCATAAAGTGATGAAATAGTCCCATTATTCAGCAAAGACCAGTCTCCTAAAAACCAGCCCAAATATACAACTTGAATATTATTTTCCTTAAATTCTTTTTTAGTGGGATATTTAAAAGGAATTAAATCTTTTTCTTTAAATCCCTCATTTAGCATCCAATCCAAACCTCCTCCATCAAGGGTATTCATATTTCTGAGATTATTTCCATCAAAACCAGTTTTACCAAGAGTTCCTAAATCGCCTAGTTGGAGACCTGGATTTTCGCCCCATAAAATTAAAGGAATTTTATAATCAATAGCTAATCTTGGGACAGCTGCAAATAATGCTAACTCAGTTGCTTTACACCAATTTACATATATATCAAAAGCTGAGCGCATTAAATTTTTCCAAGTAATTGGAGCTGGGCATGACTGTATAACATCAAAACCAAGTTCAATAAGCTTCGATATGTTATCTGCGCCAATATAAGTCAATTGATGAGGCGGATAAGACAAACAAACTAATAATGGTCTAAGCTTTAAATAATCACGAACCCACATCGCCTGTCTAGTGCTATCTTTACCACCACTGACACCTATAATACAGTCATACTGTGCAGAGGGATTCCTATATTGGTCAGCTAAGTCTAATAAAGTCTTATTACGTTCTTCCCAGTTAACTTTTTTATACTCTGAAAAATAATCACATGCTGGACATATACCTTCATCTGAAAAATAAGTATTTGGTCTAGTATCTGGTTGTAAGCATTCAGAACAATATTTCAAAATAAGTGCCTCATAATATCTTTCTTAGCTCCAAAATTCCTTTATAGGGAAGCTCAAAATCTGGTGCATGTTTTGGTAATGATGAAATAACTTTTTTATTAGCCTCAGATGCAATTATTAAAACATATGTCTGACATCCAAGAACAATATCAGCCCAAGAGATATCTGAGGCTAAATCAGTATTTCTAGAAATCTCAATATCAAGTTTTTGTTTTTCTACCCATTGATTATACTTGCTGGCTGACTCACTTGGATGCAGTCTAAGTCTAATATTTGTTTTAGAGGATTTTGAAATAGAGCAAATATTTGAAATGAAGAAGTCTAGAGCTTGGAATTCTCCAAGCTCATTATTTTCGCTATTCCATGAATCTCTTATTGGCTCTAGTGCATATAAAATGTTTGTATCTTGTTTATTCTTTTCTTTATTTGAATCCAAATATTTAATTTTCTTTGTAATATCTTCTAGATAATAATTTGGTAAAAGTCTTATTTGTATCTCTGGAAATGTTTTTTTGGCTAAGTCAAATGCATATTTATCAGTGACCCATATCTCATTTGGCAAAATAGTCTGTTGATCTCTTTCAAACCTCAGTTTGTAATTTACCCAGTGATCAATTACTGCAACAGAATAAATATTTGCTTGAGATGCTTTTTTTCTAGCATTATGCTCAAGATTACTCTCCCAACCAGTTCCAGAAATTAATAATTCAGAGTCATTTAAAAAACTTTCAAAATCATAAGTTTTAGCTTCTGGCAAAGATTTGTGCCATTGTTTTTTCGCTGGTCCATCTAAATGTAGCTTTAAATTATAATCTGAGTGAACCTTAAACCAGTTAATTATTATGTTTGAAGCTCCCGCATCATGACAGGAAATAGAAATATTTTTTGGGAGCAGTTTTTCTATATCTTCTGTTTTCATAGTTAGGCAGTTTTTAAGATTATAAGATAATGCTTTTATGTTTATTTTCTTTGATTATTTCCATTACATTAACCATTTCTTTATCAGATATTGGAGGATATACAGGATAAGTCTCTTGTTGATTTTGCATATTTTCCCTAGAGAGATTTTCAACAAAAATTTTATCTATTGATTTAGACATTAACTTTATCGACTCTAAATAAACCTTATTACGAATATCAGAATATGATGAATTTTTCTTAAAATTATATGCCTCTGAATCTATTATTGGTCCTGCATCATACTCTTCCACCATATAATGTGCGGTATTTCCAATTGGATCATCGTTTAAAATAGCCCATTCAACACAACTAGAGCCCCTATAATTTGGCAAAATACCAGGATGTACATTTAAGATATCGCATCCAGACTTCAATAAGAAGTTTTTAGAGAGCTTTCTTGGAGTTCCACAATTAATTAAAAGATCTGTTTTTAAAAATTTTATGAGAGATATGCAATCCGGGTCATTATGATCATCAACAAAATAAATTTTTATTCTATGATTAATTAAACTTCCTAAAGAAATTGTGGAATCTTCAAAAAATCCATTTGTTCGCTCATTCCAACGATCCAAGTCTTCAGATTTTAAGCCTTTCAAATCTAGAATTAAAAAAACCTCTGTGGATTTCTTTTTTACAATCTCTTTTAAGTTTTGAGAAAGAAGTGGGGCTTGAAGTGTTGATAGAATACCTATAATTTTTTTAGGATTTGTATCCATTTTAATTTAATCCTTTAAGAGAATCTAAATTTTTCCATACCTTTTTGAATGCCATACCTATTAGTTTAATATCTTCTAGCGAAAGATCATAAACACACATTCCAATTCCAATAAAGCTTTTATCATTAAGCTCCTCAGCATTCGGACAAATGCCCTTACTATAATCAATATTTCTTTTGCAATACTCTGATGTCCAAGGAAATCCTGATTTACCAAAAGCAACTTTTTCTTGATAAATAGGCAATAAATGTATGTTTTGATATTGCCTCATTAATGATAAACCTTCAGCCTCAAGAGCATCACATATTCTTTCTCTTGATAAGCCTATTTTTTCAACTTCTAGAATTAGAGGATATACATAAAAGACATGATCACGATCTTCTGGTACGAAAGGAGTCAAAATGTTTTCAAGACCTGAGAGTTCTTTTGTCAAAGCTGCTGCTAGTTGCTGTCGCTCTTTAACTATTTCTGGTAGTTTTTTCAGTTGCTCAACTCCAATAGCACATTCTATTTCTCCTAAGCGGAAGTTATGACCGACCATATTATCTATTCTTTTCACACCTTTATCTTTGACGACGACTTCAGCATGATTTCTTATTAATTGCATTCTCTCAGCAAAGTCATCATTGTTAGTTACCAATATACCGCCCTCACCAGTGTGGATATGTTTGTGATAATTAAGGCTAAATCCTCCGATATCTGCCAATGTTCCAGCAAATTTATCTTTATATCTTGCTCCAGGAGCCTGAGCTGTGTCAGAGATCACCTTAAGATTATATTTTTGCCCCAATGCATTAATCTCATCCATATTTGATGACATACCAAAAATATCCACTACCATGATTGCTTTTGTTTGTGGTGTTATATTTTTTTCAATGGAACTGATATCCAAATTGAAAGTTTCTTTATCAATATCAGCAAAAACAGGTATTCCATTCCAATGTAAGATTGATGAAGCAGTAGCACTCATGGTCCATGGAGTCGTAATAACTTCTTCTCCAGGAGAAATTCCGATTGCTCCAATTGCAGCCACAAGTCCTGATGTCCAAGAGTTCACTGTGATAGCATGTTTTACATCAAAAAAATTTTTAATTTCATCTTCGAACTCTCTTACTTTTGGACCCCCGTAAAAGTCTTCATGCCAAGCACCCAGATATTGAGATAAAACCCCACTATCAATTACATCTTTTGCTGCATCAAGCTCTTCTTGACCAATAGGGTTATATTTTTTAAATTTATTCTTTATTACTGGTTCGCCACCAAATATCGCAAGTTTATCCATAATTTGTTACCAAAAAAAATATTACTCTTTTATTTTAACTTTTGTGAAATCTTTTCAAGAATTATAATTGTTTTTAATATTATCTTTTTTGAAAATAGATTTTTCTTTTTACCTCTTATAATATCATCAATCAATTCGAGTGAATTTGTAAAAACATCTTTGTAACCTCCAGTTCTTTCATAAGGTTTTCCAAGAGTTTTGTATCCACTGAAATTTTTATCATCCCGGACATCCTGAAATAACCAATTCATTCCGCCTTCAGTTATTCTTATTCTTTTCTTTGAAAAGATTAGATCTAATTCAAATATTGAGTAATCATTAGAATCTGCATTCAATATTGAAATTGGTACATTTTTTTTACAACTTAATGTGAGCGGTAAAGATGGATCATCTCTATGGTAATCAGTCTTTGGCCTTCCAACCCATTCAATCTTGATATCATCAAATAAAAATAAAAGGCAATCAATTAGATGTGAGCCATTATTTATTAAACCTTTGTTATAAATACCAGAAACTGCTCTTAACTCTCCATACTTTCTATTATCGATATCTTTTTTTAAACCTCTAATTGATTTATCAAATCTTCTACTAAAATTTAAAAGTATTTTTATATTATTTTCATGATATTTATCTAATATGATTTCTGCTTTTTTTGAAGATGTACACAGTGGTTTTTCACAAAAAACTAGAGTTGGTCGTAAATCAATGCACTGCTCAAGACAATCTAGATGACTTTCAGTAGGAGAACAAATGCTTATGATGTCGAAATTTATACCTGAAAGGATTGCTTCATTTATACTCGAAAATCCTTCTTCAAAGCCCCAGAAATCCTTAAAATATCTCCTTTTTTCTTCATCAGGATCTATACATGCAACAAGTTTATAATTTTTATTTTGCTTATAAGCCTTGGCATGAGTATAGGGTTCATTTTTATCGCTTTCGTAATCCAATGATCCAGCAATTTTTCCACACCCCACAATTAGAACTTTATACATTATTATCTGTAAGATTCTTCAAGCACAGGATAACCAAAGTCAACGTCATATTTTAATGTTGATCCCACTACTTCATTAATCTTTTTTGGTGGTATTCCATATCCTGGTCTTATGCTTTTCACTGCATCCTCAGTGATTACGTCTCCTGCTTTTAATGGTTTTATAAAATATAATGATCTTCTAAACTTAATATTTCCTACTTCACTTGATTTTAATCCATAGTCAACTTTACCTAGGGCTGAATGTGCTATTTTTGATGAAACTACCAAATCTTCTAAATCTTTTGGTTCCATCGAAAAACTATCATCTGGGCCATTTCCATTTTTATCAAGTGTAAAATGCTTTTCAATCAAGCAAGCTCCCAAGGCAACACTTGCTAAGGCAGTTGTTTTATCTAATGTATGATCAGATAATCCTGTTGGAAGATTAAATCTCTCTCTCATATCTGAAATTGTTTTTAGATTATAATTTTCTGGAGGTGCCGGATATCCACTGACACAATGCAAAATTGCAAGTTCTGAACATCCATTACCAAGGGCGGTATCAATTGCTTCTTTAATTTCCTCCTCATTGGCCATGCCGGTTGAAATAATCATTGGTTTTGTTGTTTGTGCTACATATTTAATAAGCTCTAAATCAATAGCTTCAAAAGAGGCTATTTTATAGGCAGGCGCACTAAGCTCCTCTAAAAGATCAACTGCAGATTTATCGAAAGGCGAACTAAATATGGTAATGCCTTCATTTTTTGCATGCTCAAACATAGGTTTATGCCACTCCCAAGGAGTATAGGCAGATTCATAAAGCTCATACAAAGATTGTCCATCCCACAAACCACCCTCAATCATAAAATCAGGTTTGTCAGAATTAAGTGTTAAAGTATCTGCTGTATATGTTTGGATTTTAACTGCATCAGCACCAGCTTTTTTTGCTTCAGTTATGATCTTTAAAGCACTCTCTATTTTGCCATTATGGTTTGCTGACATTTCGGCAATGATATATGGTGAGTGCGATTCACTTATTATCCTGTTATTAATAACTATTTCTTTATTCGTCGTCATATTTCTCTACAATCATCTTAAATTTATGACCATCAAGCTCAAAAAAAGCTGGAAATCTATCAGGATCACAAATTCTTATTAAATTAAATTGTTCCCTAATAGTTTTATCTACGGAAATTCTACTATCCGATGGATTTCTTTTTTGAAAATATGTTGGTGTTAAGGATTTGTCCTGTGGCTGAGGATTCACATCTTTATAATTTTTTATAGCAAAATTAATCAAATCAATGTGGGCTTCATTAATTAACCTTATGATTTCTTTGTTAAGTGAGTATTTTCCAACATCAATCCTAATTTTTTTCCAAATATCGCCTTCATCAACACTTTTGGATGCTTCAAGCAAACTAATAACAATTTCTTCATCACCATTTATGATAGACCATATATGAGGAGACCATCCTCTTCCATGTGGAAGATCACTTGCATGAATAACTAGAGAGAATTCATACTTATCTAAAATATCTTTACTAACTATTTCATTGCATGAAATCAGAAAGCATATATCTCCCCCGTTTGACTTTGCTGGATCTCTAATAATGTCTATTTCAAAATCATTTGAATGCTCGATACACCAAGACTCTATATAAGAATTTATTGGGTGCTTTTCTGAACTAATAATAAATGTTATTTCTCTAATCATTTATAATTTTTACTACCCTGCTAACTCCATTACCATCAACTATCTGAGAAGATCGTTCTGACATTTCTAATAACTCATTTGAGTAAATAATTGCATTAATCATTTTTGAGAGTTTATTATTTTCTATGTCGGAAGAATTCAATAGAATGCTAGCGCCTAAAAGATCCAAGTTTTTTGCAATTTCATCCTGATTATTTGCTAACGAAAATATAAGCGATGGTACTCCTAGGCAACACCTCTCCCAAGAACTGCTTCCAGCTGCTCCTATTACTAAGTCAACATCTACAAGGACTTTTGCCATATTATCAACATAATCAAAGAAGTTTATTTTATTGGATAATTTATTGGATAAATTATAGCACTCATCTCTATTTTGATTCATTGGTCCTAATATAATATCTATTTCTAAATCATTAGAAATATTATTTTTTAAAAAACTCTTCAAAATCTTTGGAACTAAGTTCTTTGGGTCACCTCCACCAAAACTAATCATAATTTTGTTTGTTTTTTTCTTCTTCCTCCTTGATAAGCTTGCTTTTCTATAATCTCTGAATTCTTGTCTTACAAGAGCATATTTTGATCCCATTAATAGTTTGCAACCATTAGGAACTAAATCAATATACTTTTGATCTTTTGAGTTTAGATTTTGATCTAATATAAAATCACAAATGTGCTTCCTATCAGCTAAATCATCAACTACAGTTATTCTTTCTATATATTTTCTAACCATCTTTTCCCATGGTTCCCAGATACCATAATGATCAATAACCAGATGATTAAATCCATATTGCTTTAAAAAACTTATGGTTTCTTCAGCATCTTGTTTCCAAGAGACTTCTCTCCAATTGGAATGATATGGTTCACTCTCTCTTCTCAAAAACTTTGAAGATGGTTCGGGAAGTTCAATAAGCTTAAAACCTTTCTTTGTTATTATGTCATTTATGTTTCCCATTAATTTTCTTGATAAAAAAAATGATTCAACATTTCTTGATTTTAAAGCTTCAGCAATAGTCAAACATCTCATAACATGACCAGATCCAATTTTAGTTGATCCATCAACTCTAAAAAGAAATCGATTAAATTTCTTTTGAGTCATTTTGATAGCAAGATTTTTGCCATGAGCTCTGCCCTTTCCCAGTCAGCTGGATTATCGATATCTTGAATCCTATAATTCGGAATAATCAAAGGATATGAGTGCTTTTCAAATATTCTTAACTTTTTAATCCATGCATTAGGTGTTGCCATATAGAACATTCCAGCATCGAAGTAAGCTTTTGGCAAATCTTGAGATCTTGTTTCAAAATACTCAGGATTAAACATCTCTACACCGCCACTGTCGTTTTTTGTAAAGGCGCGAAAAATTGGTGTGGAATATTCTCCAACTGTAAATACATATTCCCATCTTTTAGATTTAAAGATTTCATATGCTTGTCTTAGATCAGCTGGTCTTACAAATGGAGCTGTTGCATAAATGCAGCAAACCATCTCAATTGGTAATTTCTTTTTTAATGCCCACTCACAAGAATGAGATATAACATCAGTTGTATTAGTGTAATCATCTGAGATTTCTTTTGGACGCATAAATGGTACTTCGACACCGCGCTCTTCTGCTTCTGCAGCTATTTCTTCATCATCTGTTGAAACTATAATTTTATCAAAAATTTTAGATTTCTTTGCAGCTTGTATTGACCAAGCAATCATTGGTTTATTATGAAATAACTTTATATTCTTTCTCGGAATTCTTTTACTTCCACCTCTTGCTGGTATAACACAAATCTTCATAATTTATTTTGATTTCTTTAAAGCTGTTTCTCTAATAATTTTAATAATATATCTTTGATCATCTTCAGAGAGTTTTGGGTGAATAGGAATGCTTATTGCATTTGAATAATAGTCTTCAGCTGCTTGGCAATAACCTTTATTAAAGCCAAGTTTTCTATAAAAAGGATGAAGATAAACTGGAATATAATGAAGATTAACACCAATCCCTTTCTCTCTAAGATTTTTAAAGAAGTCTAAATGACTTATATCTAAATCCTCCAGTACTAATCTAATTACATACAAGTGATAACTTGTATAGGTCTTTTCCATTTGAAAAGGTATCTTCAGGGGAAGATCAATGAGATTTTCATTATAATTTGAAGCAATTCGATGCCTTTTTTCTACAAATGAATCAATCCTTTCTATTTGACTGGCACCAAGTGCGGCATGGATATCGGTCATTCTATAATTAAGGCCAAGCTCAATTTGTTCATAATACCAAGGTCCATCTGAATTAAATTCCATAATATCCTTGTTACGAGTAACTCCATGAGTTCTCAATAGTTCAATCTTTCTGGCAAGTTCTTTTGAATTCGTCAGACACATTCCACCCTCACCAGTGGTAATAATCTTTACTGGATGAAAACTTAAAACAGATATATCACTATATTCACATGATCCAACTTTTTTATTACGAAATGATCCGCCTATTGCATGCGAAGCATCCTCGATTAATTTAAAACCATAAATTTTACTTAGGCCATTAATTTTTTTCATATCACATGATTGACCGCACATATGAACTGGTATGACTATCTTTGGAAGTTTTTTATTCTTTTTTGCTATTATCAACTTTTCTTCAAGCTTGATTGGGCAAATATTAAAAGTATCTGGATCTATATCAACAAAATCAACATCAGCTCCACAATATAGCGCACAGTTTGAACTTGCTACATAAGTATTTGCAGAAGTCCAGACGATATCTCCCTTTCTAACACCTAGGGCTAGACAAGCTAAATGAAGAGAGCTTGTTGCGCTATTCGAAGATATTGCAAAATTAGCGCCACAATATTCCTTAACCTTATTCTCAAAAATCTCTACTTGAGGTCCTTGTGTCAAGAAATCAGACTTTAAAACTTCTGAAACTGCTTTAATATCCTCTGAAGATATTGATTGTGTTCCATAGGGAATCTGTTTTTTCATATTTTCCCTAATTCATCAATATTCTTTTCTACCCAATTAGTTAGCTCAGTCTTTTTCATCCATTCTTTATTATTGTCCGATGAGTATATAAAGTTTTTCCCAACTTGCCTTCCTCCTGCGATCCTTTTTAGATCCTCATTCCAGCCATGAATTGCAGGTAGAATTTTATAATAATCATCATATTCATATGTAAAAGGCGCATCCTCCCATCCAATCATTTGCTCATGAATCTTTTCACCGGGCCTAATGCCAACTATTTTATGTTTCAATTTAGGTGCAATAACTTCTGCAATTTCTAAAATATTCATTGAAGGAATTTTCTTAACATAAATTTCTCCTCCGACCATATCCTTAAAAGCATGCCATACCAAATCAACCCCTTGCTCTAAAGTAATCATAAATCTGGTCATATCCTTATGGGTAATTGGAATCTCTTTTTCATTTGCATCAACTAAAGACTTAAAGAAAGGAATTACTGACCCTCTTGATCCCATTACATTCCCATACCTAACAACGCTAAAGAGTGTTCCCTTTTCACCGGATTGACTATTTGCAGAGACGAATAATTTATCAGATGCTAGCTTTGTAGCACCATATAAATTTACTGGACTACTAGCTTTATCTGTTGAGAGAGCAACAACTCCTTTGACCTTTCGATCTATTGCAGCATCAATAACATTCATAGCTCCATTCACATTAGTTTTGATACATTCAAAAGGATTATATTCTGCAGTTGGTACAATCTTGGTGGCTGCCGCATGAATAACAAAATCGACACCATCAAATGCTCTATATAACCTTTCTCTATCTCTGACATCACCAATAAAGAATCTAATTTTATCCTCGTCTAAATATTTTTGAGAAAGATCCCATTGCTTCATTTCGTCTCTTGAAAAAACGATAATCTTCTTTGGTTTATAATTTTTAAGAGTCATTTCTAAAAATTTCTTTCCAAATGATCCGGTGCCGCCTGTTATCAGTATTACTTTGTCATTGAACATTTATTTATCCCCTAATTTTTGAACATTTTATCAAACAATCAATACTTTCTTCCAAATTTCTAGATATCCCCCACCCTAAAGATTTTAGAGGTTCTATGTCAGAAATAATTAAACTTAATTGATCCTCTCCTTCTCTTTTATTTAAGATACCAAACCTTAAGTCTGTAGATGAACCTGTCTTCTCCTTAAGCTTTTCTAAAAAATATTTCACTGAAACCATCTTTCCGGAAGCTACATCAAAATTTAAGAAGCCTTGCTTGGTATTAAAACACTCTTTTTCAACAAACATAAATGCTC
>MDTG01263293.1_pt1 | contig 17580 bp, 21 predicted proteins | sample 811421 | NCBI WGS metagenome assembly MDTG01 (sample SAMN05326645, study PRJNA326480) | marine metagenome | isolation source: seawater | place: Pacific Ocean: South East | collected 2011
CTAATACTAATACTAATACTAATACTAATACTAATACTAATACTAATACTAATACTAATACTAATACTATGCCTCCTCCTCCAACAGAACCTTTAGTATCAAGTAATTCAACATTACCAAACTCTCAACCACCTGTTACACAAAGTGGAAATACATCAAATCCATTAGACAGAGTTACAGTAGCACCTGGTATTGTCGTAAATATTCAACGTTAATTTAATTTTAATTTTTTTTTATTAAATAATTAAATTTTTAAAAATAATTAAAGATAAATAAATATTTTTAAGTAAAGATGGAAGAAAAAAGCGATGTTAATGAAAATACAACAAATGGATCAATTAATTCATTTGATGATTTAAATCTTAAAGATAACCTTTTAAGAGGAATTTATTCATATGGATTTGAGAATCCATCACCAATTCAATCTAAAGCAATACCTTTTATGAATACTAAGAATGATTTAATTGCACAGGCACAATCTGGAACAGGTAAAACTGGTGCATTTTCAATTGGTATTTTAAATAATATAGATCCTTCTCAACAATCTATTCAAGCATTAGTTGTTAATCCAACTCATGAACTTGCTAATCAAAATTGTAATGTAATGAGAGAATTGTCTAACTATATGAATGTTGATATTTTGCCTGTGGTAGGAGGAACAAATGTTAGAAAATGTCAAGATGATTTACAAAAAGAACCACATATAGTAGTTGGCACACCAGGAAGAATACTTGATATGATTCAAAAGCAATATTTATACACTAAAGATATTAAATTGTTAATTTTTGATGAAGCAGATGAAATTTTATCGCATGGATTTAAAGATTCTATTTACAATATTATTCAATTTATTCCAAAAGAAACACAAATATGTATTTTTAGTGCTACAATGCCTCCTGAAGTAATTGATTTAACAAATAAATTTATGTCTTCACCAGAAAGAATTTTAGTTAATAAAGATAAATTAACACTTGAAGGTATTTTACAATTTTATATCAATGTTAAAGTTAATGATTGGAAATTTGAGACTTTGATTGATATTTATGATACAATTAATGTATCACAATGCATTATTTATATTAATAGTAAAAATAAATTAATGGAAATAAATGAAAGAATGAAACATAAAGGTTTCCCAGTAGAATGTATTCATGGAGAATTATCTTCAGATTTAAGAAAAAGTATCCTTGATGATTTTAAATCTGGTAAATTAAGAATGCTTTTATCTACAGACCTTCTATCAAGGGGTATTGATATTCAGCAATTATCACTTGTAATTAATTATGATCTTCCTAGAGAAAAAGAAACTTATATTCATAGAATAGGTAGATCTGGAAGATATGGAAGAAAAGGTGTTTCAATTAATTTTATTACAGATAGGGATATAGATTATCAAAATCAAATTCAAGAATATTATGATACTAAGGTTGAAGAAATGCCTCAAAATATAAATGACTACTTAAATATTTAAAAAATTGATGCGTATATAAAATAATATTAATTTTTTGTATTATTTAAATGAGTATTAACATAGATAACACTGACGATAAACAAATTAACATTGGTAATGAAGATGGTGGAGCAGAATCGGTGTTAAATATAAATTATAATGATGATGCTTTAATTGGAGTAGATTTACTCGCAAATGTATCTAAAAAATCAGAAGATAATTCAAATGATACAAGTGGAGGCGGAGGATATACAAGTGGAGGAGAAGAATCTATTAAATCTGATAAAAGTAATAAAGAAGATTTTAATTTTTTTTCAGATAAACCTGCAGATAGTTCTTCAGGAGAAGAAAAAAATATAAAGGTTGATATTCAAGATGTTCCACCAATTGATGATCCTATGTTAAATAATATGAGTAATATGAGTAATAATAATAGTAATAGTAATAATGATTTTAGATCAATACATTCCATGACTCCTAATGAAATTAAGAATGAAAAAATAGATATTTTATATAAATTTAGAAAATTGGAAGGTCAGGGTATTAGAACGACTATGAATTATAATATGAATTCTAATTTGGAAGATATGAGATCAGAATATTATAAACTAAAGAAACAAAGAGAAACAGATAATTCTATTAAATTTCAAAGAAAAATTTTAATGGCAGCAGTAACAGGAGCAGAATTTTTAAATAATAAATTTGACCCTTTTGATATAAAATTAGATGGTTGGTCAGAATCTGTTAATGATAATATCAATGATTTTGATGAAATTTTTGAAGAATTAGCAGAAAAATATACTGGTAAATCAGATATGGCACCTGAATTAAAATTAGTGATGGCAATCGGTGGTTCTGCTTTTATGTTCCATTTAACACAAACATTATTTAAATCTTCCATGCCTGGTATGGGTGATATAATGCAGCAAAATCCTGATTTAATGAAACAATTTGCTCAAGCAGCAGTTGGATCAATGGCAAATAATGTTAGAGAACCTCCTCCAATGCAACCAAATATTCCTAGACAACAACCGCAACCACAACCGCAACAACCTTCATCTAGACCAGACATGGATGGACCTGCTGGTTTAGATGATTTAATTAATCAAATGAATTTACAACCAGATTCGATACCTGATTTAGATAGTATTTCATTAATGAGTGGTAATTCTGGAAATAGTAAAGGAGGAGGTTTAACATTAAATCTTTAACTAAATCATTTTTAATTCTTCTATAATTTTTTCTATTTTTTCATTTTTACCTAATTCTTCATTTTTTTTAACATCGACTTTTTTAGTAACTAATGAATATTCACTATCTTCATTAAAAAACTCAAATATAACTAAAATTACAATTACTGTTAATACTAAAGAAATAACAATATCTCTTGTTGCCATAAAGATTAGAAAAAATATTACAATTCTTCTTAAATATTTGGTATTAATAAATTTTTTTTGTTCTTCATTTAATTCATTAACAATAAATCTTGCACCAAGATTTACTATAACCATGGTAATACCAATCATATATTTATTATCAAAAAATCCATTACAATCATTTACATTATTACTTAAATTCATTTATAATATATAAAATCAAAAAAAATTATATTTATTTATAATATATTAAAATGTTAGGTTGTCCTTTAGATCAAGCATTCAACAACAACAATGGCGAAACAACAACAATTATTAAGAAAAAGAAAAAAAAGGATAAAGGTAAAGATATTATTTATGAAAATGAATTAAAACCTGTTAATGATTTCTCAAATGCTGAAACAGATTTTAGTGCTGTTAAACAAAGATTACAAGGATTATCTCCATTTGATAATAAATTTGCACAATATGAAGAAATTAATCGGAATATAAGATCTGCTCCACAATTAATTCCTACCCCTAAAGAAGAAATAAAAGAACAAAAAGATATGATAAAAATATCTAATGAAGAATATCAGAAATATAAAGAATATCAATTACAAAGATATAATTCAGATAAAATGGTAGAAGGTTTTGATTCAATTAATGATAATTTTAATGATGTAATTTTATTTGCATTAACTGGTATATTTTTTTTAATTTTTACAGATTATATTTATAAATTAGGGAAAAAATCTTATTAATTTTAAGAAATAATTATATTATATAATATAAATGCCAGTTGGATCCTTGAAGAAATATATGCCAAAAAATAAGAATGAAATTATTTTTTCAATTATTGCTTTCCTTTTAGGTGCACTTGTAAGTTGTATGTTTTTAAAGAAAAAATTTGTATTATTAGAAGGTGATTCATGTAATTTACATAAAGTTGAAGGTTACAAACATGGAAATAAATCCGATTATAAAGATTTAAAAGGTAAGAAAGGACTTTATGAAGGTTACAAACATAAAAATAAAGATTTAATGGGTAAGAAAGGACTTTATGAAGGTTACAAACATAAAAATAAAGATTTAATGGGTAAGAAAGGACTTTATGAAGGTCACAAACATAAATATGGAAAGAAATAAGCGTGTAGAAGATTTATAAATTTAAAAGAATAATGCTAATTCTTCAATATTAATTAAGAAGATTTTTAGTTTTATCTCTCATATTAAGTAATGCAGTTTGATTATAAACGAAATTACCTTGAGGATTATAATCATCAATTAATCTAAAATTTTTATTATCTTTTTTTTTCTTAGAATCATCTTTATTTTTAATTTTATTTTCAACATCCCATGAAATAAAAATAGTATTAGGATGAAAATACATTAATTTAAATCCATTTTTCTTTAAAGTATCCATAATGTATTTTTTGAGATCATTCACATTATATAAAGGAATACCGAATATAAATTCAGGGATATTGTAAAGACAATAAGTTTGTTCTAATTCAGCATGATATTTAATCCTTCTATGAATTTGTAGAAGAATATCATCAAATTTTTTCAATCTTTTATAATTTTTATTGTTAATTGAATCATACAGATCGTTAATGTTTAAAGTACTCATTAAATATATATATTAAATAATAAAAAAATTTATGAGTTATGACACATTAATATTATCAGGTGGTTCTGTTAAAGGATATTCTTTAATAGGATCATTTAAATATTTATTACAAAATAAAATTATAGATTTAAAATCACTAAAACATATTATTGGAGCATCTGTTGGTGCAATGATGGCAGTGCCTTTATTAATGAATGTAAATATTGATGTATTTTATAAAATTACAACAAAAACTAATATAAAATTATATGATAAAGATTATTTTAATATTGCAAATTTAATTAATGAATTTGGAATATACGAAAATAAATCTGTTGAAGAATATGTTACTATATTCTGTAGACATATATTAAAAAAAGATAATATTACACTAAAAGAACTTTATGATTTATCTAAAATTAAATTTACTGTAAAAGTCGCAAATGTAACTAAGAATAAAGTTGAATATTTTAATCATTTAAATAATCCTGATATGGATTTAGTTACATTAATTAAAATGACTACATGTATTCCTTTAGTTTTTAAACCAGTTAGTTATGATGGGTCTTTATATTCTGATGGTGCTGTAGGTGGTGGATTACCAATAGAATATAATAAATCAAAAAAATATTTAGGAATTGCATTATTCCCAGTAGAAAAAAAAAGTAAAGAAGATCTAAATATATTAGATTATATTAGTAATTTATTTCATTTACACCATTCTGAAAATGATTATAATAATTATAAAAAATACAAAAATATAATTTTTATTGATGTAAATACATCATTTAAAATTGATATCACAGAAGAAGAAAAAATTAAATTTTTTAAAGAAGGATATTTACAAACAAAAAAATTTTTTACTGATTCATCACAACATTCATAAGAGATTCCCTTGAATGCGTTTGTGGAACCACCTTATTATACATATAAATTTCATTGAAAAGTCTGCCCCTTTTAAGAGCATTCTTTTCATTTTTAGGAATAGAATCTAATTCATCAATTTTCTTTTGTCTCCATTCATCAATTAATAAATTCTTCTTTTCAATATAATTCTTCTTTTGCTTCTTTCTAAAAAGCATTTCTTCATAATTCTTAGCATTTAAATTATTTCTTTCTGTTTCAATTCTCTTATAAAACTTCTTAAGATATGCAATTTGATCAGCATTCAAATCACGATATCTAAATACCTTATTGACATCAGGGTTCTCAGAACTAAAATCAGTTTCCTTTTGAATTCTTGTTTCCAAAAAATCAAGATATTGTTCATATGTTTTACCCTCTTTACACATTTTAAATGCAATGTTCTTAACAGGTTTAATATCAATATTAGCAACCTTATCACAAATTTCTACCATTTTATTCTAATTAAGTTAATTTTTATATTTTTAAATATATTTATTCACCAGCACCATATTTATCTGTATAAAATTTAACTTTAGATTTATAATCTTCTAATTCATCTAATAATTCTTTTTTAACTTTTCTTTTTTCTAGTTTAAGTAATGCTTTATTATATTCTTCGCATTTCTTTTTATATTCCTTTAAAAAAATATTATGGTTATTCTCTAAATTAACATAAGATTCTTGAATTTTTTCTAATTCAACTTTTAAAGATTCTACCCTTTTATTAAGATTATTACTAACTTTTTCATGATGTTCTTTTTTAACATATCCTGTTATATTTCCATGTTTATCTGGTTTTAATGACATTTTAATTTAATATATTACTATCCTTTTAAGTAAGATGCTTAAAAGTGAATTTTGGAGAACCCTTTGTTCCATTTTGACTATTTTTACCTAAGGACAAACCATATTTAGATTTTTCTTGATATTTTAGCAATGCTTCCTTGATTTTCTTCTTAGGTGGGAGGTCTTTCTTATCAATACTTTCACCTTGTGCCCAATCCTTAAAGCACTCATACAATGTATCCATACTAGTAGGTGCAAGTCCATCAACAAGTTCACATTCTTCAACATCACTATTAAACCAATTAGTAATAATATCGCTATCTTGTTTGTATTGATTAGTTCCTTCTTTAACTTCTTCAGGAGGATTTGTCCCCATTTCAGTATAATCTTGAAATTTATTAAGAAGAGTTAACATAAACATAAGTTTCCAGTTATCGAGTTTATTGGAAAGATCAATATCAGCAATAAATTGATTAGGATCTTCTTCTGTTGGTTGCGGATTATCAGAAAACTTAGATATAAAATTTACTACTTCAATTCTTCTCCATGTACCGCCATCTTGATTCTGCAACTTAGGTAGTTCATTACACATAAGAACAATTTTAAATTGTGGTTTAAATTCAGTAGTTTCTTTGAACAATCCTCTTGTAGTAAGTTTATCACCACCAGTAATTTGTTTAAGTTTACCTACATAAATCTTATCATGTTCTTCAGGTTCCGAGCAAGATACAAATCTAGCATATTTTAGAGTTTCAATTTCAGGAGATGCTGAAGAACTACTTCCCCTTTTAGTTGTAAGATAAGCAACATCGAGTGTTTTACTATAATCACCTAGTGCAAGGTCAAGTAATTCAATAATTTTACTCTTACCATTACCACCAGAACCAGTCCAGAAATAAAACTTTTCTTCTCTAACATTACCTGATAAACAACTTGATAGAAAACGAAGAACATAATCACGAATTCTAGTATCAGTCCTATTACCATCACTATCAACACGATTTGGAAGAACTTGTGCAATAAAATCATTAAGTTCTTTATTTACTTCTGTAAAGGTAGGATCACATTTAATATGATTATATAAATCTTCAAATGGTACAGGTTTTTTTAGATTAGTAATAGGTATAGAATATTTAGTTGTAATAGTTACATAATCATCTGGTTGTCCTTTTCTAAATTCCATTCTCTTAAGGTCAAATATACCATTATCAAAACCAATAAGATCTAAGTTACTATTAATTTTCTCATCAAATTCAGGATCATAAAAGAGTTCTCTACATTCTCTAATAATCTTATCCTTGTATGATGAATCTTTTAGTTTAGAAATAATTTTGCCACAATTTGCTACCATTTTATCATAAATTTGCTTTTGAATAGATCCATCTTCACAACCTTCAGATAAAGATTGATATTTTTTCATATAGAAGAAATAGATATGAACAATTTCATTTGACAATTTTTTCCTTAGTTCGTGACCAATTTCAGTTGCTTCCCATTTACCACCCTTTAATTCATTAAAATGATACCAATAATTTTCTTTTAAACCAGAACAAACAAATTCATTCTTATAATAATCTGCGATTACATTTGCAACATCATAATGAGCACCAGTATTCTTTTCACCTTCAAGACTTAGTGTTATCTTAGTAATAAGTGATTCTTTAATAATATCTCTATATTCTTCAATGGGTATATCTTGTCTTACCCACCAATGGAGAGTTTTAATAGTAAGAACATTTTCATTCCTAGTACTTTTTTGCCATTCTTTCCATTTATTATTACATGATTCTTCATTATAATTGGGTGATTTGCGACTAAAACTTTTCCAAATATCAAGCATTACTTTACGTTTCGATATACCATGTAGAAGCAACCCTACATTCCTCCAATCTTCATAAGGCGTTGCCCTTTCAGGATTTAACTTATCTACTAATGTTTTAATTAATTCAATTTCTTTTTCTTTTAGATTGCTAATAAAACTATTTTCTTCTTCCATATCCAAATCCATAAAACTTATATTACTATTAGTATTCAAATTTTTTGTTTTTAAATATTCTTTGGATATTTCTGTGTAATCAGTATTTACATTTGTTTGATAAACACTGTTGTTTTTTATTATTGTTTTAGGGTTTTGCAAATATATAGAAATATCAGTATCTGATATTTGTTTTAAAGAATTTAAATTAACAATTCTAGTTAATTCATATCTTGAACCTTCACCAGTTTTACGTGAACCATAAACCAACCAATTAGTATTATAAATTGAACTATCAACAATATCTTCAATATTGTTATCTGGATTATTTTCACATGTTTTAAGAAGAATATCATTAAATAGTTCTTTATCTTCTAATATTTTTTCAACTAATAGTTTATAAAGATATTTATCTGCCTTAATTTTAGGAAATGTCATATGTACACCATCTTTAGATTCATAACCAGTTTTATCACAATCACGAATATTATCTTTCTCATATATCCATACATTATACTGATTTGATTCTAAATTAAATAATTCATCTGCTGCCTTAAACACAAGTTGAATTATTTCATCTATTGTTTCTCTTGAATATTGTCTTTTATTATATTTGTTTTTATATTTAAAATCTAAATCCAATACTAGTGGACATACATCTGCTACTTTTTCAGCACACATGTATGTCTTATTATTTACAAAGAACTCTTTATAAATTAATTCATAAAACTGTTCTAATTTATCAGGTTCTATATAGTAAGAACCTTTTTTAGGGAACACATGAGTAAATTTATTATCTTTTTTTGGACATGTGCTTAAAAATTTTTCTAAATCTTGATTCATATTATTCATATTAATATTTTAATCTTAAAATATTTTACTTCAAATTTTTTTTTAAATGTTTTTTACCTATTTCAAAATCTTTATATTCTTTTATTTTATAATTTATTCCTGTAATAAAAAATTCAAATTTATTTTTACTAAAAAAATAAACGATAATAAAAAAAATTAAGATACTTAAGAATTTTTAAATCATATTATAAAATGTCAGGTGCAGCAATTAAAAGAATTATTAATAAAGATATTAAAGAAATCCAAAAAAATTCATTAAATGAATTAGGAATTTTTATAGAATTTAATGAAAATAATTTACTTGAAGCAAAAGCAATGATTATTGGTCCTGAAGACTCTGTATATGAAGGGGGTGTTTTATTTTTTAAGATGTTTTTCCCTAAAAATTACCCTTATTCACCACCTGATGTTTGTTACATTGCAAGGAATCGTGTTAGAATTCACCCTAATTTATATACAAGACATCACCCAACAGGTCATGGAAAAGTTTGTTTATCTATACTAGGAACATGGAGTGGTCCAAAATGGACATCTATTATGGACACATCAACTGTATTACTTACAATACAATCATTATTGGATAAAAAACCACTTCTTCATGAACCTGGAGTCACAAATGTTGATTATATTAATAATTTTAGCAAAATTATTGAACATGAAAATATTAAAACATTATTTCTAAAAAATACTTTAGATATACCTGAAGGTTTTGAGATTTTTAAAGAACATATAAATAAAAATTTTGAAACAAATAAAGATAAATTATATGATAAAATTCAAAAGAATATTAGCACTGGACCAAAATGTGCTACTATTAGATTAGGCATGTATGCACTTGAATATACAATTAATTATGTTTCATTAAAAAAATTTTTTATAGAAAATTCAAAAATTTGAATTTATTTAAATAATTAATTATATATATATATAATATGGATATTCACTTTTGTAAAAATTGTGAAAATACTATGAGTATTTATTCAGATCAAGAAAATAATCTATACTTAGGATGTAAAGTATGTGGAGAAAAAGAAGATTATAAAGGTAAAAAATGCATATATTCAAATGCATTCTCATTTGATAAAAGTGAAACAATTAATAATAATAAATATTTAAGTTATGATAATACATTACCTGTAATTAAAGGAAACAAAAATATTAAATGTCCTAATGGTAATTGTAAAATGAATATTGAAGAAAATATACCATCATTTATTACTTACATTAAGTATAATGAAACTGATATGAAATATTTATATATGTGTCGTTATTGTGGACAAAAGTGGAAAAATAATTAATTTAATAATTTTATCTTATATTCTTACTTTTTTTCAATTAAATTTGAAACAAATTTAAAATAAAATTATAAATATAATATATAATGAGCGCTAATGATGAATCTGTGAATGAACAAATCTTGAGCAATATTGAAGATATAAACATATTTAATTTAACATATGATGAAATTAAAAAAAAGTATATAACATCAAAATATCTAAATAAATATGAAAAAACAAAAGTTATTTCTGAAAGAGTACAACAACTTGCTAATAATTCTAAACCATTAATTGCAAATCCAGAAAATTATAAAACTATTTATGATATTGCTTTAGAAGAATTAAAACAAAAGAAAATACCTTTTATCATTAAAAGACCAATAAATAATACATTCGAATATTGGAAACTTGAAGATTTAAGAATTTTATAACCAAAATAAATATTAAACTTATCTTTTAAATTTTTTTTATTATTAAATTTATTTTAAAAAAAATATAATTATATATAAAATGGATGATATATATGGAATGATAATTATTCTTGGTTTAGTTATAGTTATTGCAAATTGTGCTAATAATGAAAGAGTTTTATTAGAAAAGATGACTAATAGTAATTCTAATGCTAATGCAATTGCTAATGCTAATGCTAATGCTAATGCTAATGCTAATAGTAAAGTTAAAACTAATTCAAATTCTCCAAATAAAAATATGCCTTCTAATGTAAATTCTGATCCATCTTCTACAGTATTTAAATATTACCCAGGAGAAATTCTTAATGCTGATGCTAATGGAATGTATGGATTTAAAGTCCCACCAAGCATGCAACAGGAATATGCTATATTAAAAGATATGGGTATTTCAAAAGATAGTGCTTTGGCAATGCAAGAAGTTACAAGAGGTTATGCTAGATTTTTACCAGTAGATAGTCAATATAAGGGATTTGATCCAAGTTCAAAAGGAGGTTTACTTCCTGAGCAACAAGGCAAACATGTTAAATCTGCTCAAGCAGCAGCATTAAAGGTTGGTAATATGAATAGTAATACTCCACCATCTAATAGAAATGTTTTACCTGCAAATACTCTTGATATCATGCCTAATGCTAACGCTCAAGTAAAATCAAACAGAAATGTAAAAAATGCTAATGATTCTTTAAGAAATTCTAATGCTAATTCTAATGCTAATGCTAACTCTAATTCCAAACGTAATTCAAATCGTAGATCAAAAGGTGTTAATTTACATTTAATTTATGCACCATGGTGTGGTCATTCTAAGAGAGCATTACCAGACTTTGATAAACTTATGGGTGAATTTGATGGACAAATGATGAATGGATACAAACTCACTATTAAAAAACACAATTCAGATGAAGATAAAGCAACAGTAAAAAAATATAATGTTAAAGGTTTCCCTACTTATGTATTGGAAATGGTAGATGGTGGAGTTGTAAGTGCCCCACAACCTGTTAATGAAAGATCATATGATGGTTTAGTAAACATCTTAAAGAAGGTTACTGCTTAAATAATTTAATAAAGTTTTGTTACGGCGAATCTTTCTTTATTTTTTTTTTGATAATTATTTCCATTATTATCTTGTTTTTCATCTGAATAATTATCATTTGAATATTTCCAGAATTGAGGTCCTCCAATCTTAAAAGGCGGATGAGCATCTGCTTTATACCAAAATACTTGGTCTGTCAATTTATTAGATTTAGCATTATTATTGATAACTAAACATTCATAGTTTTCTGTACACTGATCCATAACTTGGCAGAACATCTCAAATGTAGGGAACATTCCTGCATAATGTTCATATAACCTTTTTCTATTACTCACATAGTTTTCTCTTAAAATAAATACAAAATCTATATTTGTTCTTAAATTAGGTGGAACACCTAAAGCATATTGCATTGTTAATAAAAATAATAATTTCCAATGCCTTCCATTCATAAAAACAGATCTCATACATTTATCTTTAGTCCACTTATTATCATACAAACAATCATCAAGAATTAAAAATGCTCTTGGATCAACATTTTCACCATTATTTTTCTTTTCAACCATCATTTTTTGCCTTTTAAGCATATTATCAACTATTTCAGAATTAAATTCTTCATGTATAAATAATTTAGGAACCAAAGAACCATAAAACTGGTTCGCTGCTTCAGTACCAGAAATAACTTGCCCAACAGGTATATCACTATGATAATATAAGATATCTTTACATAAGTAAGATTTTCCTGTATCTCTTTTACCAATTAATACTACAACTTTATCATCTTTAATTTGTGATATATCAAACTTCTTTAATTGTATTTCTGCCATTATAATATTAAATAATATTTAAATTATTCTTATTTATTACGCATTATATATTTGATCTTATTTGATTGGTGACATTATTCATATCACTTTTAAGATTTTGTAATTTAACAGTAATTGCTGTATTTAATTCTTTTTCTATTTTGCTTTTAACATAATAACATACTAAGGATACTACAATAAGATAAATTACTATTATAACTAACATATGAATAGATGAAATTTTTGTAAATAATGATACAAATGTAATAGTTGCGATACTTAAAATTAAAATTAATACGCTTAAAACAATCAATAATAATGCAATTAATGTTGAAACATGTTTATCAATAACTTTAATACTATCTAAAATACTTTCAACATTCTGATTGATATCAGTATTATCTGGTATAAAATTTTTTAATTTTTCTACATTTGGTATTAATTTATTAATTTTTGGTATTAAAGTTATTAATTGTGCTAATTGTGATGTTGAATTTTTAAGACTTTTCATTATTTCAGATTCACTTTTAGTTGCTAGACATGATAAATATTCATCAATATCATTGTTTACATATTCAGTAATTTGTCTTAATTCTTCATTGATATTATTATCATTAAAATTTATATTATCAGGCATTTCAAATGTTAATTCAGTTTTGAAATCACCACCTAAATTCATATCTATAGTTCTTGATGCATTAACTACATCATAAAAAGAATTTAATTCATTAGAAAATTGATAAGGATTTAATCTACAACTACTCATATATTTAAAAATATATTATTAATTTATAAAAATGAACATTAATTTACAAAATTTATCAGATGAACAATTTGAGCATATCCTTAATTTATTAATAGTTTATGCACAAGCAAACAAAGATAAAAATGTTTATCTAAATGAAAAGTCTATAAAAGAAGCAATTTATTTTATGAATACTATCGGAAAAGAAATGGGGTCTAAATTAGGATTAAATTAAGTTTAATATCAATTATAATTGTATTTAATTATTTTAATTATGGATAATTTTCATATATCATTTTATAAATGGGATAAATCATATAAAAAATTTTATGAATCCATCAAAAATATCTTAAAAATAAATAATCCACAAACATATTTTCCTATATTATCTTTATATTTATATTTTCATAATACAAAAAATTCTCATAAATGTATAGATTTAGATAGAAGATTTATTATTAAAGAAATATTAGATGTAGATTATTTAAAATATTATAATTCTAATTCTTTAATTAAAGCAAATATATTTGATCAAAAAACTAAAACTTATGAAATAAAAGAATTATTTTGTAAATGTATGCCTATTTTAGATCCATTACATTTTATAATGAATAATTATTCAAATATTATTAAAAGAAATCCTCTTCTTCCAAGTAATTATAACTTTAACACATTTGATAAAATTAATGATATGAATAATTCAGCATATATTGATACATTCTTTGGATATATTTGTTCTTTTATAACAATTAATGATATAAATCCTAGTTTCTCAACTTTTTATGGTTCTGCAAATGGTATTGCTGATAAATACCATTTTGACATAACAGAAGAATATGATGATCTAAAAAATGAAAGATGGTTCCATAGAAATTTAGGAAAGTTATTTTCAATTGACATGTATGTTGATTCAGATTCAGATTCAGACTCAGATTCAGATTCTTCAGAAAATGAATCTTTAAGATCTAATGCATCAAATGCATCAACTAGATCAAATATATCAGAAAAATCTTTAATATCTATAAAATCTTCTAAATCAAATAATTCTTCTAAATCAAATAATTCTTATAATTCATCTAAATCATCTAAATCAAGTAATTCTTCTAATTCATCTAAATCAAGTAATTCATCATACCATGATAGCGATTATGTAGCAATTTTAAAAGGATTACCAGTTCAATTATTTTTTATTGAAAAATTAGATGGAACTTTAGAGGATTTTTTAAAAGTAAATGTACATAAAGATTTACTTTTATCAAGTTTGTTACAAGTAGCATTTGCAATCCATTTATTACAGAAAAAATTCTTATTTACTCATAATGATCTTCATATAAACAATGTAATGTATACAAAAACAGATAAAACTTATTTATATTATAAATTCAATAATATTTATTTTAAAGTCCCAACATTTGGATACTTATTTAAGATTATTGATTTTGGAAGAAGTATTTTCACATTTCAAAATAAAGTTTTCTTTAATGATACTTTTAATAAACATGGTGAAGCAGAAGGACAATATACCTATCCTAATCGACACTTATTATATATGAATGATAATAAAGAATTAATTACTCCTAATTTTAATTTTGATTTATGTAGACTTGCTATAACAATATTGGATGAATTAGTTATAGAAGATTCAGAAGAAAATTCAGAATTTATAGATTTTATAAAATCTTTGACAAAAGATAAAAATGGAGAATATTTATATAAATTAGATGACGATTTTAATATGTATATAGAAATTGCTAAAAATGCTTGTAATTCAAGACCATGTAATATCATTACACATGATATTTTTAAAAAATTTAGAATTAAAAAGAAAAATTTCCCTAAAAGAAATTATTACTGAAAAAGACCAGCACCATCTGGTCTTGAAAATAATGATGTTTTTCCCATTTCATTTTTACCAAAATAAATAAATGCACTAAATAAAAGTAAAATTATTCCGATTAAAAGGTAAAAATTTTTTTTTGGCGGCATTACAGCATACACAATTATACAAAAACTTATAAAAAACATTAATTTTAGTAATAGTGGATTATCAACAGGGTCTAGCATTTACTATAATATTATATTTTTTTTAAAAAGGAGGTCTTGAAGATTTACTCATAATATCAGCAGGAATATTTGTTGGGGCACCACCTTTCATTACATTTGAATTGAGTAACATTTTTAAAGTAAATGAACATACAAATGTTATACCAAATAACATAATATATTCTTGCTTTTTCTGATCAAAATTTTCTTTATGAGTTAATGCAATAAATATAGCAGTATTAATAAAACTTAATACTAAACTAAAAATTAAATTATTGTCAAACATTTTTTTTAATACATTATTATAAAAAAAAATAAAGATTTAAATAAATTATTCATTTTCTGCTGCATCGTCAAATAATGTATATGATTTTACTTCTTTATCAACTTCTACTCCTTTCTTTTCCATTAAAGAACTAATATCACTTATGAAATTATCTACTGTTTCTGTATCATCATCATTCACAGGAACTGTAATTATTTCTTCTAGTTTTTTATTAGTTTCTTCTTCATTAAATTTTTCAATAGGTTCAACTTTTGCTTCAGAATCTTCTCCGATTGATCCCAAACCATTATTCTCTTCTTGATTTACATTAACTTCAGGTTTAGGTATATCTTCATCTTTTTTGATAATAGTTATTTCTTTAATATCTTTATTTTTCTTTGGAGATTTACCCATTACGATACCTTTTAAATCAGGGTTATTTAGATCTTCTTCTTCATCTACACCTAATTTTTCTACTTTAACTGGTTCTACAGGTTCTGGTTCATCTTTATTTATAATATCTTGTTCAGATATTTTTTCATTTTCAGTTCCATTATCACCTTCAGGTTTAATTTCAGTATTAAATAAAGGGTCATCCACAATTTGTTCAGTTTCTTTTCTTGGAGATAATATATCACTTACTTTTTCTTCAACTGGAGTGCTTTCTAATACTTGAAGATTATTCTTAAAATTATCCATTAATTCTGAATTAGTTTTATTAGGATCAATTATTTCAGCATTATCATATACAATCTCTTCAACTGTATTATCATTTGTATCAGCAGTTATGTCTTGAATTGTGTTAATTTCAATATTTTCACATTCTTGTTTAACTTTTTCTTCATCTGGAGATTCGTACCCATTATTACTTGGTAAAGATTCTTCTATTTCAATTTGTTTTTCTAAAGATTCTTTATTTTCAGATTCTTCTAATTGTTCTTTAATTAATTCTTCATCATCTTCTTTAGACTTTTCTAATAAAGATTGTATAATTTCAGCAGTTTCATTATCCATATTTTTTGGAGAATCATTATTTTCATCATTATCTTCATTTTCATCATTATCTTCATTTTCAGATAACCCATTTTCAGATGGTGTTAGATTATTTTTTAAAGATCTTATTTCTTCAATTAATGCTGCTTGTAATGAAATATTTTCTTCTCTTCTTTTATTTTCTGCTTCATTATTATCAAAATTATCTAAATGATCCTTTAATATTTCTTTAACTGGTAACAATTTTCTAATTGTATTTTCTATATTTTCTTTAATAATTAATTCAATTGTTCTCATGTTTTTCTGATATTCAGAACCTGAAACACTTTCATCATAAAGATAAGGGTTTTTCCAAATTTCTCTTGCAAGATTTATATAACATTTATGAACAAAATTTATAGTTTTAGGAATTGTTAAATTTACTCTTGTGTTTTTCATATTAGGACCAATACTTGTTAAAATTTTAGTATGACTTATAAATACTGCTGTTACTAAATCATCTAACCAGTCACACCTTGATTCTTTAATAATCCTTTCAGTTTCAACTTCAACTAATTCATTATTCCATTCTGGAACTTTTTCAAGAAAAGTTCTAAATAAATTTAATATGCTTTGATTTGTTTGGGTTGAAAAAACTACTTTAGATTCATCATAAATTGATTTTATTCCATCAAACATATTCGGTGTCAATACATCTATTAATTGTTGCGTATATTCAATTTTCGCTTGAGCAAAGATAGAAGTATTATTTTCTTCCATTATTTTCTTTTAAACATTTTATTTTTAAGTTTTAGACTATTGTTTATTTTTTTTGTTAAGTTCATCAAAAAAATATATATTAATTACATAATATGCCCATTATTAAATCTGATTCAAAAAATAATACATTTAATGAAATATTTATCAGTAATAATAATGATGATGCTTCACTTGTTCTTGCAAATGGGACACTCGACAAAAATATTAAATGGGTATTCCCAAATAATATTGGTACAGAAGGTCAGGTTCTTAGAATAAGAAC
>MDTG01309129.1_pt1 | contig 17580 bp, 15 predicted proteins | sample 811421 | NCBI WGS metagenome assembly MDTG01 (sample SAMN05326645, study PRJNA326480) | marine metagenome | isolation source: seawater | place: Pacific Ocean: South East | collected 2011
TATGGGCGAGCGAAGCGAGCCCTCTTCTTCAATACAATGAAAAGTCGCCTAAAGTGAATCTATAAACAGGTTAGATTCCCCGGTAGTATTCGATTCGTTTGTTTTGAATCGTATCTGTATAACATACAATTTTGTCATGATATAGTTCTTTAAACTTATTACATGCTTGATTTAATTGGGGTCTGGTATTTTGGTCTCCAACAACATAAATGATACCATTCTTCCTTAGAAATGGTGCTAAAACAGTAAGCTCATGTAAAATACCATCATAGGTTTGGTCTCCATCTATGGTAACCCAATCTATTTTATTTGTAGGAAATTGCTCTTTCAAAAAAGCCTCTGTAAATATACTTTGTGTGCTTCCTGTACAGAAATATATATAAGGGCACATGATAGCAAAATAATTTTGAAAAGATGAATCCAAATAGTTAATATCACATACTACATAATGTTGAATAGGCCGAACTCTACAGGATTGTACCATTGTAGCACAAGTACGGGCACTAGCAAACCCGGTTTCCACAATATATTCAGGGTTAATGGACCGTATTAGATTTGACATATGTATAATTTGTGTCCCGCCAATATAGTGATCTCCATGGTTGAAATTGTAGAACATGCTTCCAGTAACTCTACATGCTGGATAAGAAGCACCTGTTCGATTACGATTGAGACAAATGACTTTTTCCATATTACATTCCTCATAATTAGGAGGATCGTACATGTCCATTTTCTTCAATAATAAACTAAAAACGGATTGTTCGTGTCTATGTTCATCATAATCGGACGTATTAGGAGTAATAGAAGGTGAATCATCAATCAAATGGTAATCACAACATAGACCATACCAATGGCGAACAAATTCCATGACCCGTTCAGTTTTCTTGAGTATAAAAGTTGTAGTTTGTATTTGTGGTCCATTAACAAGTGGATGTTCAGTCATATTCATCTGTATGATAATGTCTCGTTTGTTCATATTCCTGTCTGAATTACTGTACGTAGCAATGACATCTTGACCTTTTGAACAAAAAAGAAGTTCTTCGTATTGTAATTTAGGGTTTTCACAATCCAAGTCAAATTGACATCCGGCATCGGCATAAAATAATTTGTCACCATAATTCATTTTCTCTAAAACATGTAAAATTAAAAATGGTTTCCATATAGCATAACCATAAAGTCTTGGATTTTCATTAATAAACTGTCCATGCTTCTCCCAAAAATCTTTGAATTTAGGCAAATCTTTGTCAAAATAACAAATAACAGTATCGAAAATGTGAGTGTCTTTTGCTTCAGTATCTAAACGTTTAGCTGCTTCTACAAAATTGCGTTTTCCTCCCCCAAATGTCAAAAACACATTCATTTTGGTAAAAACCTAGTGGCTGCTTTTATATACATTTCTGATGGAAAATATAGTTCAGCTCACTTCGTTCGCTGAAAAGTCGAACCTTCGGTCCGACGAATCGTTTTACCTATACAGGCATCTATTTATAAACTTAATACGAAAGCATATTTTTCAGATAATTCTTCTATTGATTTATATCTAGATGATCCACCGAAATGACCTTGTTTGGTTTCAATCCTAATAATCTGAATGTTATTGTCCTTTTTGTATTCTCTTAATTTAGCGATGAATTTCATGATTTCCCAATATGGTACTCTAGTGTCATATAGACCAGCTGTACAATACATATGAGGGTAATAATTTGCTTTTATATTACTATATGGACAATATTGTAGTAAATTATGATATCCATCAACTTCATTCGAATTGCCCCATTGTGTCCATTCTTCTGTTGTTAATGGTATGGTCGAATCAGACATTGTATTCATTACATCTACAAATGGAACTCCTGGAATTGAAATCCAAAATAAATCAGGTCTCATGACTGTTACAGCACCTATCAATAATCCTCCAGCTGACCGTCCTTCAATTGCTATTTTACGTGGATCACACACTCCTGACGTATTGTTGCCTAAATACTCAGCACATGTTATAAAATCTGTAAAAGTATTCATTTTCTTGAACATTTTCCCTCCTAAATACCAATCGTATCCTAAGAATGCCCCTCCTCGTACATGAGCGATAGCATAAACAAACCCAGCATTTAATAATGGTAGTATTTCATAATCAAATTCCGGCTCTACAATAGAACCATATGCCCCATAACCGTACAAGTATAAAGGATTCGTATTATCTTGATTGTATTTATCTTTTCTATAAACAATAGAAATTGGGATACCTAATTTTGTATCTTCTTGCGGAGCCCATATACGTTTACACTCATATAGAGTTTCGTCATAGTTAGGGACGATTTTTTCATATACTTGAATACATTCTAAGTTAGTCATGTTGTAATTAAAATATTTAACAGGTGCTGTCATGGAATCATACATAATATTCAAGGTATTGGAATCATAAATATAATTCAATCCTAGTTCTAAAACATAGACATTATCTGATTTAAAATTGGCAAAATCTTGATTAATAAAAGTATGATAGTCCATTGTTTTATTTTGTACATGTGTGATTACCTTGACAATATCTCTTGACCAAGTAGTTATATTTAAGTACACAGCTCCATTTACATTGGTTGTAAATACAATATAATCCTTAAATAATTCAAAATTAGTAATATATACATGTTTATTATGTGGTATAAAATCTTCCCAATTATCTATGATGTGGTCATTCTTTGCTACTCTCATTAATTTCCAATTGACCGAATTGTCTTTATTGGTTTTGATATAAAAATAATCATTTTGACTATCTATGCTATACTTCATTCCTACAATTAGATCAGTCATTTTTATTAATTTTGTCTCATTTACCGATATATCTATATATTGAATGTAATTTTCATCATAGTTACCTACTGTTAAGAAAATGTACTTTTCGTCATTACTTAATACTAAATCTATGTCATATTCAGTATTGGTTTCTTCAAAAAGTTTTTTGTTTGTGTTATTTTCAAGATTATATAACCATAACTGATTCAATCGATTTGTACTATCTCCCTGTAAATAGTAAAGTAAATTAGATGTTCCCCAAGTGTAAGAACAATAAACAATATTCGGAATCTTTGTTTGTAAAATTGTATTAGTATCAATTACTTTTAATACAAACGCATAAATTTCACTACCATCAAAACTGACTCCATATGATACAAACCTATGATCTGGAGATACAGAAAATCCAGTTACATCACATTCATCTTTACCATTAGATAGTTGATTTATATCTAATAATACTTCTTCAACATCATCTTTTACTCTAATATGTATCGGGTAGTCTTTCCCCTCACTAAATCTTTTGAAGTAGAGATAGTCACTATTATTGTCATATCTGTACTTATATGTATCATATGATTCTCTGACATAAGATTTAATTTCATTGTACAAATTGTTTTTTAAGGTTTGCCCATGTTTCATAATATTATCAGCATATTCATTTTCATTGTGAATTACAGATAATATTTTTTCATTTTCTCTAGAATCATCACGAAGCCAATAATAATTATCTTCTAATTCAACTGGAGGATCAATTAATTTGTCTAAATTGTACCCTCTTAATTCTTTATCAATTTTACCAAATTTGGTAATATGTGGGTGTTTATTCACTATCGGGTAATTTTTGGATAAAGCATTCATGTACAGTTATTCTATAGTGGTACATAAATTGTGTTTAAGCTTTATTTGTAAAATATAAAGTAATACAGAGTTCAGCTCACTTCGTTCGCTGAAAAGTCGAACCTTCGGTCCGACGAATCGTGGCGTGCTACGCACGCCACCTCCTATCGTTCATACACATAAAAAATTGAAATTTTTTATCCATACACATCCTTTAGTAATTAATCATTACAATTGTAATAGTACACAGATACATATACATAATTTAACAAAGAAAACAAAACAACAATGGGAAAGAATATGCAAGGTGGTAAGAAAGCCAAGTCTATGGCAAGAAAAGGGATATCATCTAATCGTGATGTTCCTGTTCCAATTTCTACAGAAGAAGAAATTGTTATGGTAACTCAAGTCAGTGGAAGTGGTAGATTTAGAGTGACTAATAAAGATAGTACTACATATGTAGCCATTTTACCAGGAGCTATGCGCGGTAGAAAAAAGAGAAATAACTATGTCAATCCAAATAGTTTTCTACTTATTAATAACCGCTCTACATGGCAAACAATCAAACCTCTCGCACATGTAGACGTTGAACACGTATACTCGGATCAAGATGCTAAACAATTGCGCTTACAAGAATTGTTTCAAAGTCAAATTTCTGCTTTAGGAGGGTTTCAAAATACGGATAACTCCGCTGTATCATTCTCTAACAAAGACGACGACATAGGTCCTGCTCATTCATTCATTGATGATTCCACTGTAGATAATGATATTGGTGAATTAGACAAAGCATTGGACATTGATTTGATCTAAGAGTGCTAAAATTGAAAATTTTCCAAAATACAAATAAAACTGTAAATATTCAATACCAGTATATATTAATCATAAATTCGAATACAATGACAGATACAAAAGGCAACAATCCTGTAAATAATAAAAGCAATATAGAAGATCCCATGATCTATATTTCAATAGATGATATAAACCAGAAAAACAACGATGTATATATAGATCCTTTGGTTGAAATACAAAGAAGAATTCAAGAAAAAAACAAATTAAAAAATCGTACTATAATATAACACTTTCTCTCTAATATGATTAAAACATTTTTGAAAACAAAAGAAAAATATCACATAAAAATAGTGGGGCTTATTGTACTAATATTAGTATTTAGCCTTTTTTATTTGACATTAGATTCTACACACTTTCAAGGTATAAATCCTGTACAAGATCAAGTCAAAGATGATATTGTAGAGAAAAAATCCAAGAAAGTCTCTCAAGAACCATTTGAATACAAACAACCAGCTACTCAAGAATTAAAACACAATATTGAACAAGTCGTAAAAGTAGAAGAAGATAAAATTGAAAAACCCACCATACGGCAAAACTTTTTTGACCGTTTTTATTTTAGTACTATTACAGCATGTCTATTGGGGTATGGAGACATTTACCCCACTTCCAATCTAGCGAAATTTTTGAGTGCCCTACAATCCTTTCTTACAGTATGTCTCATTTTGTACTAAAGTAGTACCGTTTTTGAGTTTTCGTACACATAAAAGCCAATGCTATTTACCAGAACACCCCGTGTCGCACATAATGAAAACCCTCTCCATAATTTCCCCATACACAATGCTTGTCTTACTGTGATGTTCCTACTAGTTTGTCTATTTTTTATTACATCTATAGGATAAGTAAAGGCCCAAGTCAAAAATCCTGCTGTGCCTCCAGACACAATTGGAGTAATGTCTTTATCTCTCATATTATAGTAGGATCCTAAATAGATGGATACTGCTAAACTCTCTCTACAACATGTCATCCAAAATCCAGATGTAGTAAAAACAGAATTCCAAGACAGTTTTTGATTCATTTGTCGTTTTATCTTGCCTACATCAAAGGCAAATACTATAGGAGATGTAATAATGCCAGTGAAAAAGCCATTTACATAATGATTATTGGTATTTAGAGAGTTGTGTAAAAGCCCATTGATCTGAAAAGTCATGCCATTAGTTATCATAGACAATGTTGTAGGATATACAAACCCTTTGTAGTATTGACAAAATGCTGACTTTACTGTAGAACCAGTACAGAGTTTTTGTTGATTTTGTAAATAAATTTTCACTGTATCAAAAGGATGGCCAACAATATTTTGAACCAGACCACTGATACTCCCGGCGTAAAATTCAATATTTGTATTCATTACAATACTATAATGAATAATTTTCGTATAACTTTCACTATTTTAGTATTTTTCTATTTTAGTATCTCTCCTCTTATGATTTTTCAAGGCAGTGGATTCATTCAATCTACAATACAATCAATGACACCCATGTTACCGTCATTAATTATGAATACCTGGATAGCACCTCATGGGGCTACCGACTTAATACATGCGATTCATCATAATACAACTGACTTATTAACTACATCATATTGTGGTACAATTGTTTTAGGTCAACTATGTCATAGTATTCACCAAGATCATTTTTTCTACGGTTTATTTGGTTTAGCCTCTTTTTTACATTTTTACGACGATTGGAAAAGACTACATAATCCTATATTGGCATCAGTAATAACGGGATCAATCCTCACTACATTTGTCCAATCGTCATGGCTACCATTTTATCTGTACATGTCTTTTCATCATGTTCCATTTCATTATATTCAAGTATGGCCTGTAATTAGACAATACAAAATCCCTACAATATTATTATTAAGCTCTACCACATTTGCCATAACTTTATTTACTGGTAAAAATAATTTAGCGAATTTAATTACATCTATAGATAATCTAGGAATATGGCTAGCCTCTATTGTTATAGGGCATATTGTTTATGGAATTCAATTCAATACAATAGTACCGTTTTCAAAAGATAAAATAGAAGATGTTTGATGCGATTGTACTACATTTCCATCTTTATCTTCTTCAATAGTTATTATCATGTAACTTTGTGCGTTTTCAAAACGATCCATTCGTTTGTACAATGAAGGTACTTTTCTTAAACCAATATTATAACATATTTGTGTTTGAAAATACCCATCTCCTTCTTCGCATTTTTCACTAATACGTCCGTCATATATTTTGCTAATTGTGTAAAATTTATCGCAATCTTTTTTATACCTGAATACCAAACAATTGCGTTTGTCGTCATAAATTAAAACTGTACCAGTGTCCGCATAATCTAATATAGTATTTATAATTTCCAAAGGTAGTTGTACTGCCATATACTCTACTTCAGGAAAATAGGTTCAGGGAAAAGATATTAAATATATCTTCACTTTTTTATGTAAGAATGGAAACTGCTTTACAATCATTTCAACATACTATGAAGATGTTAGTTTTTAATCAACTGAAAACAAACGATCCTTTCATAGATGCGATTCTTACTACTATAGTATTTACCACAATGGCAAAAATTATAAACTATTTCCACTACAATCATGAACTTAATATTCGTTCATTAAAAACATCTCTACTACATTATATTTTTACTCCAAACAAAATAACCATTTCGGGTAAAAATTGTACAGTGCCCTCTAGTTACGGTGAATTCTACGTTTCTTCAGTCTATAGTGACCGGTTTAACTCTGTTTTACAATATATTATTCAGAACACAAATGAAACTATACATGAAATGAAAGAGTTGTTTTCGAATATGTCTAATAATAACAATAAAAGCAATGACCTCTACGTTGTTTGTCAGAATCAAAGATTCACAATAGATAAAGGCATATATTTCCACATTGACTTTTCTACAGACACACATGAAGGTAATGGAAATAATAAACCAAGTACAAAAGTAGAACATATTACTATTGAAGTGTACTCATATGACCGTGATGTAAATTACCTTAGCAAATACGTGGATACTATTATGGAAAACTATAGGAAAAAATTATATGACGATCGTAAATCAAAACAATTCATTTATACTGCTGTAAAAAGCGTTATTAAGGATGATGAATCGAAATTTGATTTATGGGATGAGCAACTTTTTACTTCGAATCGAACTTTTGATAATCTATTTTTGGAAAATAAAACAGATTTATTGAATAAAGTCGATTTTTTCCTCAATAATAAACAATGGTATGATAATAAAGGAATTCCTTACAATTTAGGTATTGGATTACATGGTAAACCGGGTACTGGTAAAACGTCTTTTATAAAGGCTTTAGCAAACAAAACGAAGAGAGATATTATCATATTGCCCTTAAAAATAATCCGAACCAAAAATGAACTAAATAGATTATTTTACGAGGCTACCTACAATACCAACAATAAACAAAATAGCAAAACATTTGATAAGAAGATTATTGTATTTGAAGACATTGATTGTATTGGGGATATTGTGAAAAAAAGAGAAAAAGAAGAGGACAAAATCTCTAAAGTCGTCCCAAATCCTTCGCCAAACCCTGTAAATAAAATTCAAGATGGATGGGTGTACGGAGAAACGATTCAGCCAATTCGTTCTGATCCACTCACTTTAGATGACTTTTTAAATTTATGGGATGGAATCCGAGAAACACCCGGACGTATCATTGTAATTACGTCAAACCATTATGACCAATTAGATCAAGCACTAATACGCCCAGGTAGAATAGATCTCACTTGTGAATTCAAAAATGTAAACCATGAAGTACTACAAGACATGCACCAACGCTTTTATCATAAACAAATACCAAATTCTATTCTTCAACAAATACCTCCTTACATGTTATCTCCTGCGGAGGTAGTCAATTTGTATTTTTCCTGTAGAGATAATGAGACAGAATTTCTAGAAAAACTAATCATTCACTCCCACTAAGTGGTTTTACCATTATAACTAAATATTGATGAGAGTCTTCTAAAGTCTTTTGATATGGGATTTCTCTCACTATTGTAAATCCAATTGTTTGTGCTGTATGCATAATACTTTCTTTACTTTCCATGTACCAGAGTTTTTCATTTTTACGAACATGACCATTATGATTATCAGTAAATGTCTCAATTTGTAACATTTTGGAATCTGTTTGTTTCGTATAATCGTTCCTGTATTTGAATTCATTGTTTGTTATTGTACTTTTTTTCACTTTTGAAGAAACTGTAGACAAATTAAGTGAAGGTATCGCACGCTTGAAATCTTTTGGATCAAGTAAATGTACAACCAAATAACCATCTCCTTGTAACCAGTGATAACAATGCTTAAATAATATTGCTTTGTCTTCTATTTCATAAAGAGTAAAATGACTACAAATAATATGGCTAAATGTCTTATTTTCGTATAACATTGGGTCATTTAGAACATCATTACAATCTATTTGTACAGACTTCACTTTTTCTTTGGCTTTATTCACCATATTCTGTGATTTATCTACCCCAAAGCAGTTCCATTGTTTCTCTTCCATTTTTTTCAACAGTTCTCCTGTACCACAACCGATATCAAGAAAAATACTTTCTCTTGGCTTCACTACTGTATATGTTTCAATGGATTCAATATCTTGACTTGTGTAATCTACTGTAGAAAATAGTTTGTCATAGTGATCTATGTAAAATGAATCATACACTTCGTTATCACGTTTCAATACATATGGTGAACTTTGAGTCAAGAATCCTTCTTCCACCTGTGTGTTCAATCCTCTTCTAAACCACAAGAGAGTCAGTAGTAATAACAAAATAACACCTACTTTTATTATATATTTTCTCATAGTCTTGTTATATTATAGTATAGTGAAATAATATCCTATAATAATGATAATTAGAATCCTTGGCGAAGTTGTGTACGTGTATTATTGTTAAACAAATCTTTCCCAATGGCAGTATTCCGAATCATATTTTCCCGACTTGTACTGGATATTTGCGAATGAGAAAATAATGTTGGATGAGGCATTGGACCTACCCTAGAAGGTATTCGTACTTTATACAGATCGCTATTGGAGGAAGGTACGTAGATCGATTGTGGTGCTCTCTGTTTTGCTACAGTTTGATTTCTCAAACCCGATTCTACATCAATTGACTGTAGAAATGTGGCCGGAGGGGCACGAGATGCTGGGTTGAAATTTCCATCTACAGTATGATATGCGACTGGTCGGATTGGTTCTTCTGCGGGAGCTATACGATCAGCTATAGGAAAAATTGAATAACGGGTTGTTGCGGGCCGTCTACTGAAATTTGGTGCTAAAGGTTTATCCGAAAATTGTCTACTTTGAATTCTTTCATTTAATTCATCTACTCTTTCGTTTTGACCATAGTGTAATCCTTTTACTGTACCGTACATAATGTATATTCTATTAATCTATATTGTATACAGGGACAAAAAAACATGAGTCTATTTCCTCCTAAAGTTTCATCTTTGTTTTTTTGATTTTTCTATTTATATATCGATTTGTAATACGTTTGTATCTCTCTACAATCTTCGAATATGCTTTATTATAATCTTTATTCAAATCTCGTAAATATTTCCAAGTCAAGTAACCTTCCGCTTCCTTGGATTTATCCAAATATAAATTTACAATTTCCTTTTCATATAATTGATCAGTGAATGCGTCGGTTGCTTTTACAAAATCTACGTCTGTATCTGTTTCTGTACTAGCTCGAGATTGGGTTAAAGCAAATACTAACTTTTTATCTTCATCGTAAAAGTAAGCAGTGATGTACACTAATAATAAATTACCTCTTGTATCAGTTGTCCAAAATTCATCTCCTATGTAAAATGTTTCACGAGGCTTATTTCTTATTTGTTTTTGAAGTGGTGGTTTATTCTTCTTTAATTTTTTCAAAGACTCTGTACGAATATGATTCCAATTATTCTCTCCTAATTTTTGTATTCTCTCATCATCTTCCTTGGAATCTATACCAGGTGTGTTTTCAGGTATCAAATAACGATCTGCTACAACAGGTCGTATCCTTTTCGTTCTTCTTACACTTTGTTGTTGCCCTTCTCGTACTTTAGCACTTTTGACCCCTTTACGCTTTGTAGGTTGCTCCTTTTCTTTCTGATACTCTTCTACTTTGGATTTAGCATATTTCCAAACAAGTTCAGGAATTTGTCTTTCGTAAATGTCAACAGGACCTTTACTCCATTCTACTACATATTCAGCTAATTTCTTCTTATCATCAACAAACTTATTATGTTTTGTATAGATGTAATCGTTTGGATAATGTCCCTTTATTTTTTCTATAGTGTATCCCATAAAATGGGGTATTTCCTTCTTGTAAGCTATAAAACTGTTATTGTCTTTCACATCTATTTTTGTTAATGTGTCATCTGTTTTTTTCATGTCAACCAATATCTCATTATTTTGAAATGGTTTTAATAACTGTAGACGATAATTGAAATCGGAAATTGAAACTTTATTCACTTCTATATAGTGATATGGTGCGTCTTTCCATGATTTATGTAAATTATGTTCTGCAGCAAATGCGTTCCATACAAATTTATGTGAATTATTTATTTTAAATATAGTTCCTGTGTTGTACTTATTCTTATATTCAGTATATTCTGCTTGTTCAATCATTTCGATTTTGCCATCTAAAAATTTTGTACTAAAATATAATTTACTACATTTGGACGGTTTTCTATCTTGCTTTTCAAACTCTATCATATCAATTACATCTACATATGGATTTAATAATTCAGTTGAATTTTTATCATCCCAAATAGAATCAATATAGTATTCTTTCCAGTCTTTGTGTACTTCTCCATCTGGAATATTACCAATAAAATGGGTAAATACATCCTGTCTCAATTTAATAATATCTTTTGGGCGGTATTTTGTGTCATTTACTTCAAAAACTTGATATCTAGCTTTAGTCCATTGATTTTTTGTTTTTTTTGTTCGTTTCACTTCAGATATATTTTCTACATCCATTACATCGTTTATAGGTACTGTTTCATACATATCATCTACTACATCTTGCGTATCACTATCGATCAATTGTCGTAAAACTGTTTTTTTTTCTTTATCGTATTGTATGATTTTCCATGTCTTCTTGACTTGTTTTTCATAATCACCTGTACTGTAATCGTCATATACATATCCATTGTCTTTAGCAAATTTTTCACCATAATAATCTTGTACCGCAGTTTCAAAATAAAAGGATGGTTTCAATATTTTTGAAGTATTTTGTTCTATTTCTTGTTCTATACTATCTTCACTATCAATTTCTTCCAAATTTTCATAGCTATCCTTTAATACCCAATTTTTGTATTCTTCTACAGATAGTTTTTTGGATTCCATATATAAAAAATTCTTCAACTTTATGTAGTATATTACTTTATCAGGATCAGCACTTTGAACAATTTCCAAAAATGGATCTTCTTGACCATCTTTAATGTTTCTTTTAATAATAGTCTCTACATCTTTTTTATTTTTTTCGATTTGTAAACCAACATATGTAATATGAAATTCTCTTTTTGATTCAGTATCACGAGTTTCTGGTCTACGAATACTGTACAAATTAAAGTCCAAGTTTTCAATTGAATATATTGGTTTTTCATTGGCTTTGTATTCTTCTTTAACCAAATCAACTAATTTTTCTTGGGGATTTGCTAATACCGCAATTGTACGCATATCGATCGCTTTATTTCGTAAGCGTTCTTTTGCTTTTTTTATTTCAGTGAGGGTCTCATTCTCAGCTATAAAAAGAGACATGCGCCTTTCCGCAGAAGAAACTGTAGGTAGTTCAATATCCTTTTTTGTATCATTTGGAGACGGTGTTTCTTTGTTGATTAAAGAGTACTTCCATATTTTCAAAGGTGTTAAGATAGGACTGTTGAATAATGTGATTATATCAAAAATAAAACCCAAGAAGAATTTTACCTCTGTTTTCTCAATTTTATACCATTCGCTACTATATGATGTAGGGAAATGTAAAGTTGCTTGAGCAAACATAATACGAAGAACTTGATGGATTTTTTGTTCTATATGCATACCAATCAAGGTGTTTTTATCTTTCAGATTAGGGTGAGTTTCTTTCAAAAAGTAGAATACATAATGGACTTTGTAGCCTGCGTTTTGTAATCCAGGTATTAAAAACGTTTGAGCATCACCTAAACGTCCTGGAACGGATTTAGTACCTTCATTTCTACCATCAGATTTACCACCTTCTCCTACTTTAAAATATAAACCACTTCCTACTGTTTTGCTGATTATATAAATATAAGTACTGTGTCTATTCGAATTGTATAATGTACTTTCAAATGTACGATTTCCTATTTTGAAAATATCTTTTGAACCATTGTAGTCTAAGCCACTACCACTATATTCGTCAAATTCATCATAAGTAGACAATCCCTTTTCAGGAAAATACTTGTTTATGAATTCAAGAGAAAAGGGGCAGTGTACGTTTTGTTTCCGTTCTTTATACTCTATACGACGTGTTTCTCGTACAGTACTATTATACTTTGTTGTACATATTTGTGCGTTTTTTTTTCTAGTACCTTTCATACTCTACTGTAGAATATAATATGATAAATGTGCCCTATATCTATTGGATACATAAAATTGAAACTATTTAAATAATAATTACCGTATTTATATATAGATTTAATTCTTTGTTCCTACATTTTTACAGTTTTAAATAAGTATGGTTGTTATTTGCAATAATTTGTATCCTATTGATGAGAAAACAGAATATACTCGGTATTTTGATAAATTTCCATATGGCTTAAGTTCCTTTCAACAGTACGCAATAGAAGCGATTCTATTGAATCAGCACGTATTAATTACTGCTCATACTGGATCTGGTAAAACTCTTCCAGCGGAGTTCGCAATAGAACATTTAGTTGCTAAAGGGAAAAAAGTCATTTACACCAGTCCAATTAAAGCATTATCTAATCAGAAATTCTATGATTTTACCAATAAATTCCCTCATATTTCGTTTGGATTATTTACAGGGGACATCAAAACCAATCCAGAAGCAGATGTATTAATTATGACTACTGAAATTTTGATGAATCGCTTGTTTAATCAATCCAGTACAGATGACAATGTGTTAGAATTTCAAATGGACTTTGAAAATGAATTGGCTGCTGTTATTTTTGACGAGGTTCATTACATCAATGACCCAGATAGAGGACAAGTTTGGGAAAAGGCAATACTAATGCTACCAGAACATATTCAAATGATTATGTTGTCTGCTACATTAGATAAACCAGAGAGATTCGCGGAATGGATTGAAACGAACCATCCATCTAAACAAGTATATTTATGTCCTACTACACACAGGGTTGTTCCATTGACTCATTATGGTTATATTACTATGGGTGAACACGAGTTTAAATTAATTAAAGATAAAACATTGAAAGAAAGAATGCGATTTTTGACTAAAGAGCCAATTATGCTTCAAGATCATAAAGGCAAGTTTTATGCTCAAGGATATGATCAAATAAAAGAAGTTCGTACAGTGTTGGACAAACAACGAATTCGCATTAATCGTAAATTTTGCCTAAACCAACTCGCTAAACATTTGAAAAATAAAAATCTACTTCCTGCTATCGCATTTGTATTTTCAAGAAAAAACGTAGAATCATGTGCTCATGAGTTGACAGCAAATATTTTAGAAGATGACACAAAAATACCTTATATTGTACAAAAAGAGGCTGAGCAAATTATACGCAGATTACCGAATTATCAAGAATATTTACGATTACCTGAATATGTACAATTGGTTAAATTATTAGAGAAAGGTGTTGGCATTCACCACAGTGGCATGATACCAATATTAAGAGAAATTGTAGAATTGTGTATCAGTAAAAAGTATATAAAATTCTTATTTGCCACAGAGTCATTCGCAATTGGTCTAGATTGTCCTATTAAAACCGCAATTTTCACTGGGGCTACAAAATATGATGGGGATTTTGATCGTACATTACACTCCCATGAATATACGCAAATGGCCGGAAGGGCTGGTAGAAGAGGTATTGATGATTTCGGATACATCATTCACTGTTGTAACTTATTTCGTAATCTTCCTTCTTCAATTGAATACAAAGCGATGATGGGTGGAAAGCCACCAAGTTTGATATCCAAATTTAAAATTGATTATAATCTTATTTTGAATGTATTGAAATCAACTCCGGATGTAACAATTCAATCCTTGGTAGAGTTTGTAAGCAAAAGTATGCTGTTTGATGAATTAGAAGTAGAAATACATCATCAGCGAAATACTTATTTAGACATGAAAGAAGAAGTGGAGAAAATGAAAATGGACTTGGAACAATCCATCAAAACACCAAGAGGCCTATGTGCTGTTTATTTAGATCATATTTCATCTATGCGTACTTGTCAACCAAAAAAGAAAAAGCAATTTACTAAAAAACTAGAAGAATTGGAACAAGAATACCCTCATATTGAGCAAGATTCATTACAATTAAGCCACGTACAAGACCAAGAAAAATTATTAGAAAAAGAAAGAAAGAATTTAGATAATATTGAAAATCACGTAAAGCATCAAGTCATGTGTATATGTGACATTTTACAAAAAGAACAGTTTTTGACTATAGAAAATAGTACTATTGTACCTACAATAAATGGATCAATATGTAGTCATATTGCGGAAGTTCATGGGCCAATATGGATCACTTGTATGATTGACAAATGGAATTATTTCGAAGGATTTACATCAAAGCAAATTGTAGGGGTTTTATCGTGTATTACAGATGTTAAAGTCAAATCTGATTATGATATTTCTATTCCAGTTATAAATGATGAGTTCTTAAAATCACGTTTATTGGAAATGAAAGGCATGTATCTACTGTACGAACAAGAAGAAGGAGAAAAATGTATCAATACAGGTATTCGTTATGATGACGCATTTCAATTTAATATAGTAGAAGAAGCTATGAACTGGTGCGACTGTAAAACAGAAGAAGAATGTAAATTATTCATTAGCAAAAATTTGACGCCAAAGGAAATTAGTTTAGGTGATTTTACAAAAGCCATTATGAAAATCGCTACTACTGCTAAAGAACTTCGTGGACTATACGAATTGGAATGGTGCCGTACACAAACCGAATGGTTACATAAATTAACCCAAATAGAAGAAATGGTTTTGAAATACATTGCTACAAATCAAAGTTTATATGTATGAGACGAAAAATTGAAAAAATATTAGCCTGTAGACCGACTTGTAAATAAATAAATTAGAGAAATACATAATCTTTTTAATTAATTATGAATTCCGAAAGTAGATTCGCAGAAGATTTAGAAACAATAGATGATATTGTAGATAGATATGAAGATGAATCCGATAACGACTGTGATCATTCTTCTACATCTAATAAAATTGGTATTATTATGATCGGTCCAAGTGGTGATGAATCCATTGCTGATCTACAGCATTTAGTGATTTTACCCCCCGAGGCATTTTATTATCCATCCATCCAACTTTACCTAAATTCTTTTCCAGTTCCTCCACATTTTCAAAAACATTTAGCCATTTTTCGATTTCAATCAGGTGAGGATGGATATAATCCAATTGTCAACACATTTTGGATTAAAATGATTCAAAGAAAATTCAAAAAGGCTTATGCTACCCGTAAAAAAATAATAGAAACAAATTCCATACATAAATATTTACAAAAGAGGGAACTATCTGGTCGTTTTCCTAGTACAGTTCTTAAACCTTTAATAAGTGGTCTACTTCAATAATAATCATTTTCATTTTATAGTACATATATATACAACCATGATTTACAAAAGTCAAGCACTCGAACAATCCGACAAGGCCACTTTTTTTAATGTTATTCCTTCTTGGAAAGATGAACGTGATTGGAACGCAGAACCATTGTACGATGATGTTAAATCTGTACCAAATAGTTTAGACTGGAGAAAACATTTACAACGTGTTAGAAATCAAGGTATTCAGGGTACTTCACTTGCGTTCGTTGGCGCCTGTATGGTAGAATGGTATACACGTAAGATTTTAAAAGAACCTATTGAAGCATCTCCTCAATATTTGTACAATAGTCGCAATAACCAAAATAGCACTCTTTTATGTGGTAGAGATATGATGAAAATATTAAAAGATCATGGTTGTTGTAAAGAAGAGTCCTATTTATATGGATGTAAGGACGAAATATCAGAAGAAATACGATTGGAAGCATCTTCACATAAAATTGATGGGTATGCTAGAATGCGTACGATGGAAACGTTGAAGAAAGCTTTGTTGATTAATGGACCATGTTTGATTTGCTTCCCTGTATACAATCATACTACCAATTTATGGAAACAAAGAAAAGAAGAAGAAAAATTGGGCTGTCACGCAATGTGTGTAGTGGGGTACAACAGTAGAGGGTTCATTTTACGAAATAGTTGGGGAGAGCATTGGGATAATAATGGTTATTGTATTTATCCCTACAGTGACTGGGGCTGTCATGATGAAATTTGGACTGTTGTGAGTGAATCTAATATGAAACGCTGGAAAGTACGTGTAAATAGTATTGTATTGAAAGCATTTAGTGACAAAACATTGAATATGTCTAAAAGACCAAATAGTGAAGAAGGATTACCAGTACCTAGAAAAAGAATGTCAACTCGAATGAGTATTTTCCAATCTACAGTACCCGAAAACAGTATACAAAATGCTGCTCATTACACTGAAGAATCGTTTTCGGGAACAAATGAAATGAAAAAAGGGTTCATGTCTAAATGGTTCGGAAAGAAAAAAGGTTCTAAAAAAGCAAAATCCGAAGAACCAGTAGAGAAAACTGAAGAACAAACGGACGCGGAAGCGGTGGATGAAGAGGAAAAAGTGGAGGAAGAGGTTGTAGAAGAACAAGTAGAAGAAGCCGAGGAGTAAAAAAATTGAAAAAAATCATAGTGTTTTTAGTACTATTAAATTAATAATCAATCAATAGTAATAAATAATTTATAAACCCGTATAAAATATGTCAGCCCGCGCATTGTACGTAATGCGCATTATTGGAATTGTATTCGCAATTTTTGCCCTGTGTTGTTTAATATATGTACAGCTGTACA
>MDTG01423746.1_pt1 | contig 17580 bp, 16 predicted proteins | sample 811421 | NCBI WGS metagenome assembly MDTG01 (sample SAMN05326645, study PRJNA326480) | marine metagenome | isolation source: seawater | place: Pacific Ocean: South East | collected 2011
AACCAGATCGACAGTGAGCCCCGGCGCTTGAGCGCATCATTGTATGCTGGCCAGTTCCTGGTCCTGTAGGTTGCGGGTGTAGGTCTGCTCATGCATCCCGGCTACCACGCTGGATTCATGAGATGAATCCCGCACGGGATTTGTGCAACAGAGCCCTTTTTGACCCCGCGCGCGGTATCTTCGCGCCTCTATAGGCCGCAAATAACGAGGTCATTCGTTGCTGGCCGTCGAGGACGTATTCGACCTGCCGATCATCAGGGGTGGCTGGCAGCGGGATATTGCCCACGTCCTTCACATCCGCCATCCGCTGATTAGTCTTCCAGAGGATGAAGGTGCCGATTGGATAACCTTTAACAATGCTGTCTAACAGTGCTGCGGTCTTTTCGATGGGCCACACAAACTCGCGCTGGAATTTCGGAATTTTGATGACGCCCTTCTCGATGTCCGTGATGAGATCGTGATACTTGCGGCTGTCGGGCTTCGGCTGCGAGCGTGGCGTTGTCATTAAAAAATCCTAAAAATCTGAATTTACAGACTCCTTAGCATGGCTTCCACCTCCGCCGCGACAGTTAGATGCTGCCGCCGGGAGGCGAAGGTCCGGTTCAGGTAAGCCGCGCTTCGGCAATGGTGTGACCAGCCGAAAGTCCGCAGAGGGCCGGAGGAGCTGATCCCCGGGCAGTGGAATGCGTGACGAGGAAGGTCTGCTAGCTGCGCAGAGCGCTTGGATGGCTTACGAGTGTTACTGAGCCAGTAATGGGCAGCTGGGAGCTTTCCTACCGCAGCGGCTCTCTGGTCTGCATGACGCGCGCGCCATGCTGCATGTTCAGCGTCGCGGCAGGCTCTTCTTCCTGTAGAGCGTTCCAAGCGGCATTGACCGCGACGAACGTGCCCGCGGCTAGAGAGCGTCTGCCCCATCGGTCTTCCGCCCAGATGATGAACAGGGTAGATCCTTCGGGGAAGATGGGGTTGTGAATGCGCATGCGGAACGTATGTGGAACATCCGGGGATTCGGCAAGAGCTCAGTCTTCGGAGGTGTCCGCCTTCCGAGCGTCATATCGACCGCCGTGCTCCGTCTGTAGCGCTGACCGAGATCTCGCCACTATCGGTTGGATGCGCTTCGACCAAGTCCGGCGGCGAGGCGCTACATCTTCTCGGCAAGAAAGGTGCGTTCAGCTTACCAAGGCAGCCCTCGCGGCTGTTGCTTGTGTCGCGCCCCGCGCTGGGACTGGTGCGAGGCACACCGATTTCCGTGGTCCACTTCGCTTGCAAGTCATTGATTCTATATGGACCACTTTCGCAGTGCGTGGTCCACATCGGCATTGATTTTATTGGGAAAATTTCAATTTCTGGTAGGCCCGGAGGGACTCGAACCCCCAACCAAGGCGTTATGAGCGCCCTGCTCTAACCAATTGAGCTACAGGCCCACCGTGACAGTCTCAGTAGCATTCGCGGCGGTCTGGTCAAGCCGTTCGGGCCCTCGGCGCCTCCGAAGTCAGCGTGGGGTGCGCAGGATCATCAGCTCGCCGACATTCTCGCGCGTGATGTAGCCAAGCACGTGACCGGCGGTATCGGTCACCGCGAGGGCGGGGGCACCGGCCAGGGCTTCCAGTGCCGCGTCGAGCGGCGTGCCCAGCGTGAGTTGCGGCACGTCCTCCATGACCTCGCCCACGGGGCGGGTGGAGTGGCCCTCGGCCATGGCGTGGAACAGCGCGGTGCGGGTGAGAAAGCCGGCGAGGCGGCCGTCGGGATCGAGCACCGGGAACTCGTGCTGGGTGGTGCGGATCAGGGTCTGGCCGGCGACATGCAGCGGATCCTCGGGGCGCAGGCTCTCGAAGCTGGTGATCATCGCGTCGCGCGCCTGAAGACCGCGCGCCACCGCGCGTGAGGCCACGTCCTGGCTTTCCGCCTGTCCGGCGAAGTAGACGAAGAGCGCGATGAGCAGCAGCATGAAGTTGCCCGACGCGAGCCCCCAGAAGGCGAAGAGGAATGCCATGATCTGCCCGGCGGTCGCCGCCGCGTTGGTGGCGCGCACCCGGTCCATGCGGGTCGCGAGCACTGCGCGCAGCACCCGGCCGCCGTCCATCGGGAAGGCGGGCAGAAGATTGAAAAGCGCAAGGAACAGGTTCACCGCCGCAAGCTGGCCCAGCAGCGCGCCGGGGCTTGCCTCGGGGTCGGCGAGCCCGGCAAGGTCGGTGCCCGCGCCAAGCGCCGTCAGCACGGCCCAGATCACGATGTTCACCGCCGGTCCGGCAAGCGCCACGAGGATCTCCTGCGAGGGCTTCTCGGGCATCCGTTCGAGCCGCGCGAGCCCGCCGATGGGCAGCAGGGTGATGTCGGGGGTCTTGATGCCGTAACGCCGTGCCGTCAGCGCGTGACCGAATTCATGCGCCACGACGCAGGCGAAGAGTGCGAGGACGAAGCCGACGTTCAGCAGCGCCGCCGCCGCGCCGCCCGCGGGCCAGGCGGCCGCCGCGACCCAGGCGAGCAGCAGGAAGAAGGTAGCATGCACCCGCAGCTCGGACCCGAACAGCCGCCCGATGGGAAAGGACCAGCTCATCTCACGCGCTCCTGCTGTTGACCTTCCTCGAAGATGGCAAGCGGCGGGGACGGGGGCAAGGGCAGGCGCTAGAGGGTAAATGCCGCAGGGGTGGCGCCGGTGAGCTCGGGCAGCAGATGCGCGTCGAGGGCGAAGACGTGCCGGGGCGTGCCCGCCGCGGCCCAGACCATGTCGAAGTCGAGCAGCCGCGGGTCGATCCACGCCCGGATCGGGTTCAGGTGGCCCACCGGCGACACGCCACCGATGGCAAAGCCGGTCTGCGCGCGGATCAGCGCCGCGTCGGCCTTGCCCAGCGGCTCTCCGGCCAGCGCCGAGGCCTTGTCGGCGCAGACCTTGTTGCCGCCGGCGGTCAGAAACAGCACCGCGTCGCCGCTCTCCTCGGCGCGGAAGATGATCGACTTGGCGATCTGGTCGATCTCGCAGCCGACGCTGTCGGCAGCCTCCTGTGCGGTGCGGGCCTGTCCGACCTCGCGGATCTCGGGCGTCTGGCCGGCGGCTTCCAGTGCCGCGCGCACGCGTTTGAGGCTCTTGCTCATGTCGGTCTCCTGTCGTCTGTCGTGCGTGGTTAGACCGCGATGCGGCGCGCGCCGCAAGGGCTCGGCATTGCGCTCGGGCGGCATGGTCGGCCATACAGTCGGCATGAGCTTCGCATCCCGCATCACCCGCCTGCCACGCCCCTTCGACCCCGACCTCGGTGACGAGGCGCTGGGCGCCACCCCATGGGCCGAGGGCGACATGGCCGCGCTGATCCGGGGGACGGGCGGCACGAGCCCCTATCTCAACGGCCTGATCCGCAAGGAGGCGGGCTGGCTGCAGCACGCGCTCGACGCGCCGGAGACCGCGCTGCCGGGGATCTTCGCGGCGCTGGAAGAGGTCGCAGACGGCGATCTCGACGCCGCGCTGAGGCAGGGGAAGCGCCGGGTCGCGCTGTTTGCGGGGCTTGCCGATCTGGGTGGCGTCTGGTCACTCGAGCAAGTGACCGGAGCGCTCACGCGATATGCCGACCTTTCGGTGCGGCTGGCGCTGCGGGCGTCGATCGCCCGCGAGATCCGGCGCGGCAAGCTGCCCGGCGCCTGCGAGGACGACATCGGCTCCGCCGGCGGCATGGTGGTGCTGGCGATGGGCAAGATGGGGGCCTTCGAGCTGAACTACAGCTCCGACATCGACCTGATCTGCCTGTTCGACGAGACCCGCTACGATCCCGACGATTTCCACGAGGCGCGCAGCGCGCTGGTGCGGGCGACCCGGCGCATGTCGGCAACGCTCAACGATCTTACCGGCGACGGCTACGTCTTCCGCACCGACCTGCGTCTGCGGCCCGATCCGGCCGTCACACCGGTCTGCATCTCGATGGAGGCGGCCGAGCGCTACTACGAGAGCCTCGGGCGGGCGTGGGAACGCGCCGCCTACATCAAGGCGCGGCCCTGCGCCGGCGACATCGCGGCGGGCGAGCGCTTCCTCGAGACGCTGCGGCCCTTCGTCTGGCGCCGGCATCTCGATTTCAACGCGATCCAGGATGCGCACGACATGCGGCTGCGCTACCGCGACAAGAAGGGGCGCGGCGCGATCACCCTTTCCGGGCATGACATGAAGCTCGGGCGCGGCGGCATCCGCGAGATCGAGTTCTTCACCCAGACCCGCCAGATCATCGCCGGCGGGCGCGATCCGGACCTGCGTGTGCGGCCGACCGTCGACGGGCTGCGCGTGCTGTCGGAGAAAGGCTGGGTGCCGCGCGACGTGACCGACAGGCTCACCGAGCATTACCGGGCCCACCGCGAGGTCGAGCACCGCGTGCAGATGATCCACGACGCACAGACTCACCTGTTGCCCACCGCAGAGGAGGGGTTCGAGCGGCTCGCGGCGCTCATGGGGCGCGAGCGTGCCGAGTTCGAGCGCGACCTGCACCACCGGCTCGACGAAGTGCACGAGTTGACCGAGGGGTTCTTTGCTCCCGATGCCCGCGACGGCGGCAGCATGCCCGACGTGCCCGACGAACTGGCGGAATGCGAGACGGTGGCGCGCTGGCCGAGCTACCCGGCGCTGCGTTCGAGCCGCGCGGTGGAGATCTTCAAGCGGCTGAAGCCCGAGATTCTCGGACGGCTGGCGCGTGCCGCGAAGCCACAGGAAGCGCTCGCGGCCTTCGACGGCTTCCTTGCCGGGCTGCCCGCCGGTGTGCAGCTCTTCGCGCTCTTCGATGCCAACCCGCAGCTCATCGACCTGCTGGTCGACATCGTCTCGACCTCGCCGGATCTCGCCCGGCACCTGTCGCGGAACTCGGGCGTGTTCGACGCGGTCATCGGCGGTGACTTCTTCAGCCCGTGGCCGGGCGCCGCGGCGCTGACCGCCGAACTGACCGAGGTGCTCTCGCGCGAGGAGGACTACGAGCGTCAGCTCGACATGGCGCGGCGCTGGGCGAAGGAATGGCACTTCCGCGCGGGCGTCCACCTGCTGCGGGGCCTGACCGAACCCGAGGAGGCCGGCGGCCATTACGCCGATCTTGCCGAGGCGGTGCTGGCGGCGATCCTGCCGGTCGTGCAGGACGAATTTGCCCGCAAGCACGGCAAGCCGCCGGGGCGCGGGGCGGTGGTCGTGGGCATGGGCAGCTTGGGCGCGCGGCGCCTGCACGCGCTCTCGGATCTCGACCTGATCGTCATCTACGACCCGGACGGCGTCGAAAGCTCGGACGGACGGCGCCCGCTGCAGTCGCGTCTCTATTACGCGCGGCTGACGCAGGCGCTGATCACCGCGATGTCCGCCGCGATGTCCGAGGGCAAGCTCTACGAGGTCGACATGCGATTGCGGCCGTCGGGGAACCAGGGGCCCGTTGCCACCTCGCTCTCGGCGTTCCGCAATTACCAGCGTGAAGAGGCGTGGGTCTGGGAGCAGCTCGCGCTCACCCGGGCGCGGGTCGTCGCCGGGCCGGCGGAGCTTGCCGGCGAGGTCGAGGCGCTACGCGCAGAGCTGCTCGCCACGCCGCAGCCGCAGGACAAGGTGCTTGCGGAACTGGCCAGGATGCGCGCCCGGATCGCCGCCGCGAAGGGCAATGGCGGCGACTGGGACCCGAAGATCGGCCCCGGCCGGATGCAGGACATCGAGCTTGTCGGGCAGGCCGGTGCGCTGCTCTCGGGCACCGCGCCGCGCCGCACCGCACGCGGGCTGGCCGCCGCGGCGCGCGAGGGCTGGCTCACGCGGGACGATGCCGACCACCTTGCCGCCACCTACCGGCTCTGCTGGAGCCTGCAGATCGGCGCGCGGCTCATCACCGAGGGCGCGCTCGACCCGCGCGAGGTGGGTGCCGGGGGCTGTGCCTTCCTCACGCGGCTCACGGGCACCGACAGCGCCGAGGCGCTGCGCGACAAGCTCGGCGAGATGACCACGCGCGCCGCCGCCATCATCGAGGCAGCCTTGCCGGAGCAGAGCACATGACCAAGGGAACCGCCGACGACCCGAAGGGGCTTATCCGGGAAGCCTATCGGATTGATGGCATCAGCGAGCCCGAATGTCGGTCGATCTTTCTCGACTGGGCGCTTTCGCTGCCCGAGGGCGCCGACACCCGCGCCCATATCGAGGTGCTGCTTGATCGGCACGGTGCGCCGGACGATCACCCCATGACACGGGTGCTGCGCGAGGGCATGTCGCGGGCCTCGGCGCCGAAACGGCGCGGCGGGGCCATGGGCCGGCGCAACTGAGGCCGCGCCCGGCCGAACGTGGCGCCCGGGTCTCCGACCAAGGAATCCCTTGCCCCATGCACGCCGTTGCGATTGGCTGACCCGAACGAATGTCAGGGTGCGGAGGCCCGCGCCCCCAAGCGGTTGGATCATGCCTGAATACGTCCCCATCGCGATCCCCGACCATCCGAGGCTCGCGCAGAACATCATCCATTTCGCCCGCGCCCTGCGACGCGCCGGGCTGCCCGTGGGCCCCGGCCGGGTGATCGACGCGATCCGCGCCGTGGCGGCGGCGGGCTTCACCGACCGGATGGATTTCTACTGGACGCTGCACGCCTGTTTCGTCAGCCGCCCCGAACACCGTATCGTCTTCGCGCAGATCTTTCGTCTCTACTGGCGTGACCCGCGCTACCTCGAGCACATGATGTCGATGATGCTGCCCGCCGTCCGTGGCGTGCAGGAGGAGAAGCTGGCCCGGAGCGCCGAGAAACGCGCCGCGCAGGCCCTGCTCGGCGACCAGATGCCCGAGCTGCCGAAGCCCGAGGGCGACGACGAGGAGGCCACGAAGATCGAGGTCGACAGCTCCTTCACCATCTCGAGCCAGGAAAAGCTCAAGACCCTCGATTTCGAGCAGATGTCCACCGAGGAGGTCGCCGAGGCCAAGCGCATGATCGCCCGGCTGAAGCTGCCGGTGAAGCCGATCCCGTCGCGACGGGGCTTGGCGGCCCACGCCGGGCGGCGCATCGACTGGCGGCGCACGTTGCGTGCCTCGATGCGGCAGGGCGGCGAGATGCGGTCGCTGTCGCACCTGAAGCCGCGCCCGCGCTGGCCGAACCTCGTGGTGCTCTGCGACATCTCGGGGTCCATGAGCCAGTACAGCCGCATGGTGCTGCATTTCCTGCACGCGGTTGCCAACGAGAAGGGCGCGGGCTGGGCGAAGGTGCACGCCTTTACCTTCGGCACGCGGCTCACCAACATCACCCGGCACCTGCGGCAGCGCGATGTCGACGCGGCGCTCAAGGCCGCCGGCGCCGAGGCGCAGGACTGGGAGGGCGGCACCCGCATCGGCCAGTGCCTGCATGACTTCAACCGCGACTGGTCGCGGCGGGTCATGGGGCAGGGCGCGGTGGTGCTGCTGATCACCGACGGGCTCGATCGCGACGATGCCGGGGCGCTCGAGAAAGAGATGGAGCGGCTGCATCTCTCGGCGCGGCGGCTCATCTGGCTCAACCCGCTGTTGCGCTGGGACGGCTTCGCGCCGAAGGCGGCCGGCATCCGCGCGATGCTGCCGCATGTCGACAGCTTCCGGGCGGGGCACTCGATCCAGTCGCTCGAAGAGCTTGCGGCGGCGATCTCGCGGCCCGACGACGCCGGCGAGAAGCAGCGCCTTCTGGCGGCGATCTGACATCTGGTTTCGGGGATGTATCGGCGGCTTCCTGCCGGTCGAATGAACGTTTTCGAGGGCTTGAGCGTTTCTGATCCGAAAGCCGCCGTGCGAGCGGCCCGGAGGAGAAGGGAAAGAAATGAGCCTCAAGAAAGCAATCTTCCGCAGCAGCACCGCGCTGGTCGTGGCAACCGGCCTCGTCTCGCCTGTTGCCGCACAGTCGCTGACCGACATGCCGCCCGAACGTATCCTCGAGGGGGCCATCGACGGCACCGTCGATCTTGGCTTCGACACGGCAGGTCTCGGTCGCAACGAGCTTCTCGCGACGATCCCGCGTATGCAGATGATGTGCGAGAGCGGACGTGCTGACGATGCCATCGACTGCGCGCGCGTGGCCGAGATCCCGCAGGCGCTGACCCAGCGCGGCGCGTCCGGAGGTGGCGAAGGGCAGGGGAACGCCCGCCGCAACGCTGAAGCGCAGGATGGCACGCCGGCTGAGAAACGCCCCGGCGCTGCCGCGAATGGAAACGCCGATGCCAGGGCCGGAAACGGTCAGGCAAAGGCCGATGCGAACGCACAGGCGAAAGCCGAGACCGGAAACAACGGCCAGGGCCAACCGAAGCCCGAGGCCACGGATAAGCCGGTCGAGACCGCGCAGGCGCAGTCCGCCGAAGAGGCACGCAAGAAGCGCCCCGATCCCGCCGCCGAAGCAGCGCAGGCTGGGCGAGAGCCCGGCCAGCCGGTGCGCCAGGGCGATGACGCGCGGCCCAACGCGCCCGAGCAGCAGGCCGCGACGCCGGAGCCGGCCCCCAACGCCGCACCTGAGGCCGCCGAGGCACCGGAGCGCCCGGAACGTCCCGAACGGCAGGACGCGGAGATGAAGCGTCCGCGCGAGAACCCGGCACGCGAGCAGGGTCAGGCCGCCGAGACGGGTGGAGAGGCGCTGCCCGATGACACCGCGAGAGCACTTGAGCAGGCGCAGCAGGGCGAACCGCTTCGCACCACCGAGACGCCTCAGGCTGGCCAGCAACCGCAGGCGGATGCCACACCCGAGACATCGCAGGCCGCCGAGACGGCCCGAGGTGATGAACGCCAGCGCGCCGAAGAGGCACGCCAGGCCGCGCGGGAGCAGCGCTCCGTGGAGGAACCCGCGCAGGTCTCCGACCAGGAGCAGGCCGACGCCGTCGCGGAACGGGCGCGCCGGATGGGTTCGGCTGCCGCGGCCGGGGGCGATACCGCCGAGGCCGAGGTCGTCGAGGAAGACAACCTCACGCAGGAAGACGTGCGCAGCTCGCAGGAAGACTTCCGCACGCGCATCGGCGAAGCCGCCCCGGCACAGGAACGTCCCCGTGCCAGCAATGATGATGACGACGACGACAACGACGGCATCGGTGCCTTCGGCAAGGCCGCCATCGCCGGACTGGGCGCGCTTGCGCTCAACCAGATCCTTTCCGACGATGCCCGCGTCGTCGAGAACACCGGCGACCGTCTCGTGGTGGAGGAAAACGGCCAGTATCGTGTTCTGCGCAACGACGATGCCCTGCTGCGCCAGCCCGGATCGGACGTGACGACCTATCGCTACGATGACGGGTCCACACGCACCGTGGTGGTCTACGAGGACGGCAACGAGGTCCAGACCATCAAGGCCGCCGACGGTCGCGTGCTGCGCCGCACCCGGACGCTGCCGGATGGCGAGACCATCGTGCTGTTCGACGACACGCAGGCAGAGGAAGAGGTCGCGGTCAGCGAGCTGCCGCAGACCAACGAACGCCCTCGGCGGATGAACATCCAGGAGGTCGACGAGAACGAGCTCGCGGCAGCCCTCGCGGCGGAAAGCGCCGAGGGCATCGACCGCCGGTTCTCGCTGAACCAGATCCGCAACATCAACGCGGTGCGCCATCTCGTCCCCGAGATCAGCGTCGACACGATCAACTTCGAGACCGGCTCCGCCGCGATCCGTCCGGAGGAAGCGCAGGCGCTTGCCGCTCTGGGCAACGCCATGAAGCAGGTTATCGCGGACCGCCCGGGCGAGGTCTTCCTGATCGAGGGTCATACCGATGCGATCGGTGGCTGGAGCTACAACCTCGCGCTGTCCGACCGGCGTGCGGAATCGGTAGCCCTTGCGCTGACTGAGTATTTCGACGTGCCGCCCGAGAACATGGTGCTGCAGGGCTACGGCGAGGGTGATCTCGCGGTCGAGACCCAGCAGGCAACGCGCGAGAACCGCCGCGCCGCCGTGCGCCGCATCACGCCGCTGCTGCAGGGCGGCTGAGCTCGGCGCGCTGACGAGGGACCAGATCGTTCCTCGGAGCATCAGGATGTAACGAGTGCTCATTGACCGGGGCCGTGCCGAAAGGCGCGGCCCTTGTTGCATCAGGGGGCGAAACACCGGGGCAGGGGCTGCGCTCGGGTCGCGAAAGCGCATTTGATCTGAATCATGCGAAAATCTGAATGTTAATGATATTCGGGAGCCGGAATTCGTTAACGGGAGGATATCTCATGTCCCTGGACTGGAAACTAGGCGGGCTGCTGCTCGGGGCGGTATTCTTCGCCGCCGTGCTGCTGGTGAAGCCCATCGGCGTCAGCACGCAGTTCGTCATTCTCGACGGGATCGTCGCCGACGCGGTCTCGCAGGACTTCATCACCCAGACCGACGAGGGCTGGACCTCGAGCAACGCCTACATGGCGAAAAGCTCGGGCAAATACGCGACGAGCGCGGCCAACCCGCTGAACTACAGCTTTGTCTTCGTGCTCGCCATGGCCGCCGGGGCCTTCCTGTCCGCGCGTTTGCGCGGCGGTGTCTCGCGCGAGGAACGCAGCGCGCCCAGGATCTGGCGGGCGAACTTCGGTGATACCCCATGGATGCGCTACGCGGTGGCCTTCGCGGGCGGGTTCGTCGTGCTTTATGGCGCCCGGCTCGCGGGGGGCTGCACCTCGGGCCACATGATGAGCGGCATGATGCAGACGGCGCTCTCGGGCTACATCTTCGCCGCCGGCGCCTTCCTTGCCGCCATTCCCACCGCAATGATGATGTACAAGGAGGGCTGAGCCATGCAGATCGTTCTCGCCATTCTCATCGGCGCCGCCTTCGGCTTCGTGCTGGACCGCATCGGCGCCACCAATCCCAATGTCATCACCGGGATGCTCACGCTGCGACGGCTGCGGCTGATGAAGACCATCCTGCTCGCCATCGGCACGGGGTCGATCCTGATGTTCGGCGGCCAGATGCTGGGCCTCGTCGAGGTCGGCCACATGTCGGTGAAGGCCGCTTACATCGGCGTCTTCATCGGCGGCCTGCTGCTCGGCGCGGGCTGGGCGGCCTCGGGCTTCTGCCCCGGTACCGGGGTCTGCGCGGCGGCCACGGGTCGCAAGGATGCGCTGTTCTTCATCGCGGGCGGGCTGCTCGGGGCGGCGGCCTACATGGCGACCTATCCGATGTGGAAGGCCAGCGGCCTGCTCGACGATGTCGCCGGCGGCAAGGTGACGCTGGGCACCGTTCCCGGCTCGGACTACGCCGGCCTTTTCGCGGTCTCCGGAGACATTCTCGGCATCGTGCTGGGTCTTGTCTTCGTGCTGGTCGCCTTCGTGCTGCCCGACAGCCTCGCGGGCGGTCACGCCGGGAAACACGTTCCGGCAGAGTGATCGGCTTGGCGCCGCGAATGGAAAAAGCCCCGCCGAGATCGGCGGGGCTTTCGTGTATCGGGTCGAGTTGAGAGGCCGGACCGGCCGGGCTCCGCCCGTGGTCCGCACGATCTTTCCCCCGGAGAGATCGTCGGGCCGTAAGCGGCCCGAACGGCTGGGCTCCGTCCGTAACGGCCTCGACCGCTCCCCCGGAGCGGTCGCCGACCCCAGGGGGGGCGGAACGGCGGGGCTCCGCCCGTGATCCGCGCGATCTCTCCCCCGGAGAGAACGTCGGGCCGTAAACGGCCCGAACAGCGGATCACACCATCATTTCCTTGGTGGCGCTGAGGGTCACGTCCGGGTAGTCGCGCTCGACGCGGTCGATGTCCCACTGCAGGCGGGTCATGTAGACGACGTCTCCGTCGTTATCGTGGGCGATGTGCTGCTTGTTGGCGTTCACGAACTTCTCGACCGCCGCCTTGTCGCCATGCACCCAGCGCGCCGAGGTGAACTGCGACGGCTCGAAGCGCACCGGCAGGCCGTATTCCTGCTCGATCCGCGCGCCCAGAACCTCGAACTGCAGCGCGCCGACGACGCCGACGATGTAGCCCGAGCCGATGTTCGGCTTGAAGACCTTCGCGGCCCCTTCCTCGGCGAACTGGAACAGCGCCTTCTCGAGGTGCTTGGCCTTCATCGGGTCGCCGGCGCGCACGCCCTGCAGAAGTTCCGGCGCGAAGCTCGGAATGCCGGTCACTTTCAGTGCCTCGCCCTCGGTCAGCGTGTCGCCGATGCGCAGCTGCCCGTGGTTGGGGATCCCGATGATGTCGCCGGCCCAGGCCTCTTCGGCGAGCTCCCGGTCGGAAGCGAGGAACAGCACCGGCGCGGTGATGCTCATCGGCTTCTTGCTGCGCACGTGCGTGAGCTTCATCCCACGGTTGAAATGCCCAGAAGACAGGCGGACAAAGGCCACGCGGTCGCGGTGCTTGGGGTCCATGTTGGCCTGAACCTTGAACACGAAGCCCGACACCTTCTTCTCGTCGGGCGAAATCTGCCGCGGCTCGGCACTGGTGGGCTGCGGTTCGGGCGCCAGCGAGCCGATGCCGTCCATCAACTCCTTCACCCCGAAGGAGTTGATCGCCGAGCCGAACCAGATCGGCGTCATGTGCCCCTCGAGCACCGCCTGCGGGTCCAGCGTCGGCAGCAGCTCGCGGGCCATCTCGATCTCTTCCTTGAGCTGCTCGAGCAGCGCCTCGGGCACGTGCTCGGCAAGCTTGGGGTCGTCGAGGCCCTCGATCTTGATCGATTCCGCCACCTTGTTGCGGTCGGCGCGGTCCATGATCTCGAGCCGGTTGCGCAGCATATCGTAGCAGCCGACGAAATCACGGCCCATGCCGATCGGCCAGGAGGCCGGCGTCACGTCGATGGCGAGGTTCTCCTGGATCTCGTCGATGATCTCGAAGGTGTCGCGGGCCTCGCGGTCCATCTTGTTGCAGAAGGTCAGGATCGGCAGGGCGCGCCGACGGCAGACCTCGAACAGCTTCTGGGTCTGGCTTTCCACGCCCTTGGCGCCGTCGATCACCATGATCGCCGCGTCCACCGCCGTCAGCGTGCGGTAGGTGTCCTCGGAGAAATCCGAGTGGCCGGGCGTGTCGACGAGGTTGTAGCGGAAGTTGCCGTAGTCGAACGACATGGCCGAGGCCGAGACCGAGATACCGCGTTCCTGCTCCATCTTCATGAAGTCCGACCGCGTGCGCCGTGCCTCGCCCTTGGCGCGCACCTGTCCCGCCATCTGGATGGCGCCGCCATACAGGAGGAACTTCTCGGTCAGCGTCGTCTTGCCCGCATCCGGGTGCGAGATGATCGCAAAGGTGCGGCGCCGGGCGATTTCCGGCGGAAGGTCGGGGCGGTTCGAAGGCACATCCAGCATGAGCGCGCATATAGACGTGCCGCGCGCCCTTGGGAAGGGCGGCCGAGGGGAACCGCGATGCGTCTTTGCGGGTTTTTCCACGAGAAAGGAGCCCGACCATGCCGAACCCCAGCCTGAAGAACGAGAAACTCTACGAGGACCTGCGCGACGAGGGCATGTCCAAGGAAAAGGCCGCGCGGATTTCCAACGCCAAGGCCAACGACAGCCAGCATCCGTCGAAGAAGGGCGGCAAGCAGCCCCCTTACGAGGAATGGACCAAGGACGACCTCTACGAGCGCGCACAGGAGATCGGAATCGAGGGCCGGTCGGACATGACGAAGGACGAGCTGATCGAGGCGCTGCGCAACCACTGATCGACGGCGCCGTCGCCGTGCACGAGGGGCCGGAGGGTGCGGATCGGGCCCGGCAGGATCACGTCCCGCCGGGCGCCTATGATGGGGCTGGTGCCCGCGATGTCGCTTTGAGCTTTCGGAAACCCGCGTCGGCGTGGGGCGAGGCGCGCCTCAGGCCTTGTCCTGATCTTTCGAGCCGCTTTCGGCGTCCCGCTCGTTGTAGGCGCTCGGGTCGAAGTCGTCGGGGTCGAAGGCTTCCTCGGCGTCGGAGATACCGGTGAGGTGGGTCGTCCCCGTCTCTTCGTCGAAGACAAGCCCGTAGGTCGCACGTCCTTCGGACTTGTAACGCAGGAACTCGTGAATGCCCGCGTAGATGAAGGAAAGCGCGAAGGGCGTCATGATGAGAATGGCGATGATCTGAGCTTTCATCCCGACATTTTACATCATTCTTTAAGCGTTTCGAACCCCTTTCGAACCCGTCTTGACGGTCCTTGCCAAATTGTTCGCTTACGCCTGAAGGGGGGGAGCGGCGCGGGCGTCGGGGCCGCCGGCAGCCATGATCGACGCGGCGAGTGACCGAAAAGTCAGCGATCCCTATGACCGCAGAAGGAACGGTATCCGCCGGGGCGGGCCCCCCAAGGATTCGGTCTTGCCATGAGCAAGGGGCGACGCCATTGAAACCTCATGGAACCAAAGCTCACCATCGTCGTGGTCGAGGAGGAACGGGATCGGGCCCTCGGCATCGTCGACGCGCTCAAGGTCTCGGGCGACCATGATGTCGTCGTCATCGCCAATGCCTCCGGGCTTGCGCGCCGGATCGCCGCGCATGAGCCGGACATCGTGCTGATCGACATCGACAACCCCACGCGCGACATGCTCGAGGAACTGACGCTGGCCTCCGGTCCGCTGGAACGCCCGGTGGCGATGTTCGTCTCGGGCGAGGCGGGTTCGCTTGCGCAGCAGGCGGTCGAGGCAGGCGTTTCGGCCTATGTCGTCGACGGGCTGGCCCCGGCGCGGATCAAGCCGGTGATCGACACCGCCATTGCGCGCTTCGGAATGCTGCGGCAGATGCGCACCGAACTGGCGGAAACCCGGCGCGCGCTGGAAGAGCGCAAGGTCATCGACCGGGCCAAGGGGCTTCTGATGAAGGCGAAAAGCCTCGACGAGGATGCCGCCTATGCGCTGCTGCGCAAGACCGCGATGGACCAGGGCCGCCGGGTGGCGGAAGTCGCCGAAGCCCTCGTGACCGCCTCGGAGCTGCTGCGATGAAGACGGTGACCTTGCCGATCGCCTACATGCCGCTGGTCGACGCGGCGCCGCTGATCGTGGCGCAGGAGATGGGCTTCGCGGAAAGCCAGGGCATCGCGCTCGACCTGATCGCCGCACCCTCGTGGTCCTCGGTCCGCGACATGCTGGCCTTTGGCCGGGTCGATGCCGCGCACATGCTGTCGCCGGTGCCGGTGGCCATGGCGCTGGGCCTTGGCGGCGTGTCGACGCCGGTTTCGGCGGTCATGGTGACCTCGGTCAACGGCGATGTGATCGGGGTCGGGCGGGCGCTCGAGGAGCGCCTGCGTTCGCGGGGCCACGACTTCGACTTCCGCGACGCCCGCGCCGCGGCCCGCGCGCTTGCACGGGCGGCCGAGGGACCGCTGGTCTTCGGGGTGCCCTTTCCCTTCTCGATGCACGTCGAGCTTCTGCACTACTGGTTCGAGGGCACCGAGCTGGGGCAGGCAGAGGTCTCCATCCGCACCGTGCCGCCGCCGCTGATGGCCGAGGCGCTGGCCGCCGGCGACATCGACGCCTTCTGCGTGGGTGAGCCCTGGGGCTCGGTCGCGGTCGACCAGGGGGCGGGCGCGCTGCTGCTGCCGGGCAAGGCGATCTGGTCCTTTGCCCCGGAAAAGGTGCTGGCCGTGCGCACCGACTGGGCCGAGACCGAGCCGCACCTGCTGCGTCGCCTGATGCACGCGGTCGGACGGGCAGGGCACTGGCTGTCACGGCCCGACGCGCGCACCGCCGCCGCCGAGATCCTGTCGCGCCGGTCCTATCTCGACGTCTCTCCGGAGCTGATCGACCGGGCGCTGAACGGCCGGTTCACCGTGACCCGGCAGGCCGAGCAGCGCGACGTGCCCGGCTTCGTCGAGTTCCACGATGGCGCCGCGACCTTCCCCTGGCGCAGCCAGGCGAAGTGGATCGCCCGGCGGCTGAGCCTGCGTCACGGATTGCCCGCCGCCGACGCCATGACCCGCGGTGCCGCGGCCTTCCGCAGCGATCTCTTCCGGACGCACATGCCGGCAGACACCGACATGCCCGGCGCGTCGGAGAAACTCGAAGGCGCGATTCGTCACGAGACCGCCGTTGCCTCGCGCCGTGGCCAGCTTTCCCTGCCCGGGGATGCGTTCTTCGATGGACGCATTTTTGATCCGGATCGCCTGGATTGAACAAGAATTGGGCTGATTTTCGCGGTTCGACGGGTCGAAACGTGAAAATTACCCCGAAAGTGCGGAAATTTCTGGAAACCGCAACAGGCATCGCGAATACATGAATCGTCGGCCTGCAATGGCGCAGGTCGGCCCGAATTTCTCCCGATGACAGGGAACTCCTGAGCAAGGTCGCTCGCTTTCTGCCGGTTTCGCCGGTGGTCAGTGATGCGGCCTTTTTGCGTTTCTGCGCGGCGCCTTCGCGTGCCGATGCCCTGAAAGGACGACCGATGAAAAAACTTCTCCTTGGCCTCGCGGCCTCCACCGCTCTCGTGAGCCCCGCTTTCGCCGAGATGCTGGAGCTCGAAAAGGACGAGCTGACCTTCGGCTTCATCAAGCTCACCGACATGGCGCCGCTCGCCGTGGCTTACGAGCAGGGATATTTCCTCGACGAGGGCCTGTTCGTGACGCTCGAGGCGCAGGCGAACTGGAAGGTGCTGCTCGACGGCGTGATCGGCGGACAGCTCGACGGCGCCCACATGCTGGCCGGCCAGCCGCTCGCGGCGACCATCGGCTACGGCACCGAGGCGCATATCGTGACGCCCTTCTCGATGGACCTGAACGGCAACGGCATCACCGTGTCGAACGAGGTCTGGGAGGCGATGCTGCCGCACATCCCCAAGATGGACGATGGCCGCCCGCAGCACCCGATCTCGGCCGAGGCGCTCGCGCCGGTGGTCGAGCAGTATCGCTCCGAGGGGAAGCCCTTCAACATGGGCATGGTCTTCCCGGTCTCCACCCACAACTACGAACTGCGCTACTGGCTGGCCGCCGGCGGGCTGAACCCGGGCTACTACAGCCCCGAGAACGTGACCGGCCAGATCGGCGCCGACGTGTTCCTGTCGGTGACGCCGCCGCCGCAGATGCCCGCCACGCTCGAGGCCGGCACGATCTACGGCTACTGCGTGGGCGAGCCGTGGAACCAGCAGGCGGTGTTCAAGGGCATCGGCGTGCCGGTCGTCACCGACTACGAGCTCTGGAAGAACAACCCCGAGAAGGTCTTCGGCATCACCTCCGAGTTCGCGGAAGAGTATCCGAACACCACCAAGGCGGTGGTCAAGGCGCTGATCCGCGCCGCCATGTGGCTTGACGAGAACGACAACGCGAACCGCATGGAAGCCGTCGAGATCCTTGCCAAGCCCGAATACGTCGGCGCCGATGCCGAGGTGATCGCCAACTCGATGACCGGCACCTTCGAATACGAGAAGGGCGACAAGCGCGAGGTTCCCGACTTCAACGTCTTCTTCCGCTACAACGCGACCTATCCGTTCTACTCAGACGCGGTCTGGTACCTGACCCAGATGCGCCGCTGGGGCCAGATCGCCGAGGCGAAGTCCGACGCCTGGTACGACGAGACCGCGCGCAAGGTCTACCGCCCGGACATCTACCTCGAGGCCGCGCGCCTGCTGGTGGACGAGGGGCTCGCCAACGAGGCGGACTTCCCCTGGGACAGCGACGGCTACAAGGCCGTCACCCCCGCCGAGGACATCATCGACGGCATTCCCTACGACGGGAAGACGCCCAACGCCTACCTCGAGAGCCTGCCGATCGGCCTGAAGGGCGACCAGGTCGTCGAAGGCACCGACGTCAAAGGCTGAACCGTGCCGCGGCGGG
>MDTG01328315.1_pt1 | contig 17578 bp, 17 predicted proteins | sample 811421 | NCBI WGS metagenome assembly MDTG01 (sample SAMN05326645, study PRJNA326480) | marine metagenome | isolation source: seawater | place: Pacific Ocean: South East | collected 2011
CGCGCCCTGAAGGATTCGAACCTCCGACCCACGGTTTAGAAAACCGTTGCTCTATCCAGCTGAGCTAAGGGCGCATTTTATTAGAATACTTATATTATTAATTCAATTTTTAAAAAAGAATTTTTTACATAGAATAAGCATTGTTAACAATTCAACTCTACCGATAATCATAAAAAAAATTAAGCTAAATTTTGATAAATTATTAATTTCTGCGAAATTAAAAGCATCTAAATTAGTCATGCTAGAGTTAACTGTATTCATTAAGGTTAAAATAGACAATTTAAAAGAACTTTCAACACCATAATCAGATAATGAAAGAATGCTAGTTAAGATAATCAAAGATATTATAAATATAATAATTGTTAAAAAATATTTATAAAAATCATTAATGTTCATATTCTTGTCATCAAAAGCTAATTTGTTAAGAAATATATTTTTAGGTTTTGAGTGAGAAATTAACTCATTAATTGAAAACTTTAAAAGTGAATAAATTTTAATAAATCTTAAACCAGAGCTAGTTGAAAAGAAAGATCCTCCAATAATAATTAATAATAAAAATATAAAAGAAAAATTTTGTGGGGTTTTCTCTAATGAAACGCCTACATTAGATACACTACTGGTAATAGCCAAAAAAATATAATTAAAATTTAAATTTTTATCAGAAAGTAAAAAAAAAAATGAAAAAATTAATAATAAATAAAATAATAAATATATATCCTCTTGTATTGATTTTAGGCCCTTATTTTTTAATAAAAATAAATTATAAGAGAAAAATAAACTGAAAAATGAAAACAATAAGGATATAGAAAATATATTTATTTTCATTTCTGTATTTAGAATTGAAGAAAGATTATTGGTAGGTAGAAATCCACCAGATGAAATTACAGTCAAAGCTAAATTTAAAGATATAAAAGATCTAAAATCAAAAATATTAAATAAAAGAAATATTATTAAAGTTAAGGATATATAAAATAATAATATTTTGAAAAATTGTTTAAATATTTCAGAAGTATTAAATGATAAGAAATTAGTTAAGGTTTTTTTTAAATTATCATCAAAGATATCAATTAGTAAGAGTATTGAAAATAAAAAATATAAACCACCAATCCATTGTGAAGAAGATCTCCATATTATCAGGCTTTCATCCAAATGTTTAATATTATCAAATATAGTAAATCCTGTTGATGTAAATCCGGATATAGATTCAAAATAAGCGTCTATAAAAGTTATATTATAAATACTAAAATAATATGGTAAAGAAATTAAAAGAGGTAAAAAAAAATAACCTAAAATCACTGTTTGAATTTTAAAATATATAGAAACTTTGTTATCAAGTTTTAATTTAAAAAAGATACTTGTCAAAGGTAGAAGAGATATTAATAAAGTGTAAAAATAAGAGTCTACATTTAAATAAAGATTAAAATAGTAAGAATAAATTATATTAAAGAAACATAATACAGATAATATAGTTGTAAAAAATCTTAAGTAATAAATATTAAATTGATACATATGATCTTGTTAAATTGCACTAATACGGAACATGTTTTCAACAATTTGAATTTGATCATTTTTTGCTAAAAAGACAACTGTATCATCCTTTTGAAAGATAAAATTAGATCTTGGAATAATTATATCATTACCTCTTAATATTGCTCCTATTCTTATTTCTTCTGGAAGATTTGTGTTTTTAAGTTCTTTATTAATTAATTCTGAAGTTTCTATTATTTCTGCTTCTATAACTTCATACTCACCATTTAAAATACTATAAGCTGTCTCGATAGTTCCTTTATGAACATGTTTTAGAATACTTGAAACAGTACTCATTCTAGGATCTATTAAATCATTAATTTTAAGTGAAGATTGTAGGAGTGTATAGTTAGGTTTATTAATTAAAGCCATTGTTCTTTTCTCTTTTGAAAATTTTTCTACTAAAACACTTACCATTAAATTGTCCTCATCATCATTTGTCAAAGCTAAAACTGTTTCAACTTCATCTAAATTTGCTTCTTTAAGAACATCTTCCTCTAATCCATTGCCATTTATAATGATTGTATTATTTAATTCGTTTGCGATGTACTCAGCTCTTGTTTTTTCTTTTTCAATAATTTTTATTCTTGCTGACTCAAAAGACTTCTCAATATTTTTTGCTAAATTAAAACCTATATTACCACCACCTATTATCAAAATCTTACTTGATATTTTTTCATTATGACCGAATGCATTAAGTGTTTGGGCCATCTGAGAAGAGTTTATTATTACATAAGCCTTGTCATTTACTTGCATTATGTCATTTTTTTTTAAAATAATAAATTTATCATTTCTGATTACACCTAAAATATTAGCCTCTAAACTTGGAAACTTTTTTGTTAACTCGTTTAACTTGATATTTTTAATTGGACAATCTGATTGAATTAAAATCTCTAATAATCTTATTTTATTTTTAGCAAACGGAATATTATCTAAAGCACCAGGTGCTTCTAGCTTTCTTTGTAAAGATTTTGCAATTTCAAGCTCAGGTGAGATTATTACATCAATAGGTAAATTATCTTTGCTGTATATATTAGAAAACTTTGAGTCTAAATAATATTGTGATCTTATTCTGGCTATTTTTTTTGAGATCTTAAAAACACTATATGCAATTTGACATATTAACATATTTATTTCGTCATTTCTTGTAACTGCAATAATCATATCAGCATCAGATGCGTTGGCTTTCTCTAAAATTGATGGATATGTAGCCTTCCCAACTATTGCGTTAACATCAAGACTGTCCTTAATTTTTTCAATATCTTCACTAGATTGATCTATCACTGTTATTGAATGCTTCTGTTCACTTAATAGCTTTGCTATTGTAAAACCTACTCTACCAGCACCACAAATAATTATGTTCATTTAATTTAAATCTTTAATGTTTAGACCTTTTAGTTTTCTGTGAAGTGCTGATCGTTCCATTCCTACAAATTTGGCCATTTTTGAAATATTTCCACCAAATTTTTTTAATTGGGTTGTTAAATATTCTTTTTCAAAATTTTCTCTTGCTTCCTTTAAAGGTATAGACAACGTTTTGTCAGATCTTATAGTTTCATAATTTTGTACTTTAAGAGACTCTTTAATAATATTTGATACCTTTTCGGAGCTATCTGGTGCAAGAATAGCTATTCTTTCTATCAGATTTCTAAGTTCTCTTACGTTACCAGGCCAAGAATAGTCAATTAAATAATGACTATCAGGATTTATTGAAAACTCTTTTAAATTATAATTTTCTGATATTTTTTTTGAAAAGTATTCTACAAGTAGAGGAATATCTTGAACTCTCTTACTTAATGGTTCTATGTCTATTTGAAACACATTTAATCTGTGAAATAAGTCTTCTCTAAAATTACCATTTAGTATTTCTGACTTCATATCTTTTGCTGTTGAGCAAATAATTCTTACATCAACTTTAATATCGTGATTGCCGTTTATTCTTTTGAATTTCTGATCGGTAAGTACTCTTAAAATTTTTGATTGTGTCTCTAAGGGTATCTCAGAAACTTCATCAATGAGTAAAAAACCGCTTGTTGATTTTTCTAAAGCTCCATATAAGATTGAACCATCCCTTCTCTCTTCTCCGAATAATTCCTGCTCATATTTTTTAACATCTAAAAGAGCTCCGTTTAAAATAACAAATGGTCCATTTTTTCTATTTGACTCTTTATGAATCTTCCTAGCAATTAGTTCCTTACCAGATCCGGTAGGACCATTTATAAAGATTCTGCTATCAGTAAGTGAAAGTTTTTTAATTTGATCATTTATTTTTGTAATATTGGTACTTGATCCAACTAAATCAAATGAATGAAATAATTTTGTCTGCAGCTCTTTATTTTCTTTTTTAAGGTCATAATTTTCTACAGCTCTTTTTATAAAGTTTAATAAACGTTCCCGGTCAAATGGTTTTTGGATAAATTCAAAGGCTCCTGACTTAAGTGATTTAACTGCCATTTCTATATTTGCATGACCTGAAATTATAATTACCGGTATATCTTTATTTTTATTTTTTATGTGTACAAGAAGTTCTATACCGTCATTATCACCCTTATCTAATTTTACGTCAATAATTGCTACGTCTGGAAGTTTTTTATCAATTTCGATTAATGCCTGATTGTAGTTGGCTGCAACTCTCGTTTTGTATCCAGCGTCGATTATAAGATCATTTAATATATTTCTTATATCAGGATTATCATCTATTATAAGTATCTCAGTTGACATTTTTTGGTATTAAAATTTTAATTTTTGCTCCTATTTGACTCGGAATTATTGATAACTCTCCATTATGATCATTTATAATTTTATTTACAATTGGTAGACCTAATCCAGTTCCATTTTTCTTTGTTGTAAAGTAGGGTTTTAAAATATCCTCAAAATTTTTTGTATTAAATCCAATACCATTATCACATGTAATAATTTGTATATAGTCATCTTTTTCATCAATTTCTATATTAATTTTTTTAACTAATTCGGGCTTTTTTTCTTTCTTTTCGTTAATACTTTCTATTGAATTTTTTAAAAGGTTAATAAAAACTCTATTCATTTGCTCAGCATCACACATTACATAAGATTTATCATTTTTTTCTTTAAAATAAATATTAACAGTATTATCTAATTCTTTCATAAAATTAATATTTTCATTTATAATTGATATAATATTAATTTTTTTAAAAATTGGTTTTGGCATTCTAGCAAAGTCAGAAAATTCATTTACCAAATTCTCTATTTGCTTAATTTGTTTATTAATTGTTAAAAGATTTTTATCAAAATCTTTTTTATCCTCATCACTACTTAAATATTTTGAAAACTTTGAATTTAATCTATCAATAATAAGCTGAATTGGGGTTAATGGGTTTTTAATTTCGTGTGCAAGTTTACGAGCTACATTTTCCCAAGCCTCATGTCTTTCATTTAAAAGAAGTTTATCTTGTTGTGTCTTTAATCTTTCAGTCATAAGATTAAAATTTTTGTTTAATTGTTCAAGATCTTTATCTGTTTTAACTTCGGGTACCTTTACATTTAAGTTTCCACCGCCAATACTTTGGGATGCAGTAATTAAGTTATTAATAGAACGAAAAAATCTTGAAGAAAATCTAATTGCGATGCTAACAGATAAAAATAGAAGTAATGATACAATGATAACATAAATAATTATAAAAGATATTTTAATACCAGATCGTTTTTCCTCAACTGTATAATAAAAATTAATTGCTTCCTGAGACTCAGTTAAATATTGGGAAATATCTTTTTCAAGAAACTTAACTACATATAAGAAAGTGTCTTCAAAATTTGATAATCGCATAATTGCTGCAGATTTGTTTTCAAAAGCATTTATAATTTTTAATGGTCTGTCGTCATCTAAGACTAATTTAAGTGCTTTATCGGCTGGTGGAATATAAGTATTGACATTTTCTAATGTAGATAAAATTAATTTTCTCTCATTATTAATAATATGAATTTCATCCACTCCTCTTATAAGCTTCTGAGTTGATAAAAATCTTTTAAACTCATTTGGATTTGTTGATAAAAATTTTGCACTTTTATTGACATCAAATGCAATTAATATAGCTTCAGATTGTATTTTGTTTCTTACCTCTTCAACATAATTTTTTGCAAGTTCATATGAGTTATTAACTGCTGTAGTGATTTTTTTATCAAAATACTTTTCAAGTGCAAATGAAAATAAAAATAATGAAAAAATTGAAATTAAAATTGAGGGTATGAGTGTAAACAATGAAAAAAAAGTAATATATTTTTTGTTTGCTTTTGATCCTTCTACATCAATATCGTTTTTAATTGATTTTTTGATTTCTAAATAAATAAATAGAAAAAAAAATAACAACAGAATAATATTAGCTACTAATAGATATTGAAGATTCTGATTGTTTAATTGAATGAAGCTTTTATCTAAAAAAGTTAAAAATGTTAAAAAACCTACTAATAAAGTTATAAAAAAAACAAAAATAACAATAATATTTTTTTTGATAAATTCAATCATTATGCAATAAGCTATATTTAAATTATGAATAATTGTTTTATATTACTAGCAGCCGGACAAAGCAAAAGGTTTAAAGGCCCGAAACATAAGCAATTTATTTCATATAGAAACAGACCTATATATGAGCATTCAATTATTAAGGCTATAGAGTCGAAACTTTTTTCAAAAATCCTTTTGGTTTCAAATAAAAAAATAGATCTTAAAAAATTTAAAAAAAAAGTAATATTAATTAAAGGTGGAAAAGAAAGAAGTGATTCATCATTTATAGGGGTAAAATATGCTAAAAAATTAGGAGTAAATAATGTTTTTATTCATGATGCAGCTAGACCTGATTTTTCAATAAGTCTATTAAAAATTTTAAATAATAAATTAAAGAAAAATAATGCAGTAGTTCCATATATAAATTCAACGGACTCGGTAAAATATAAGCTCAAAAAAAACTATTATAATTTAAATAGAGAGAATGTATTAAAAACACAAACACCTCAAGCTTTTAGATTAAAAGAAATTTACAATATATGTAAAAATAATAAAAATAAAGTAAGTGATGAGGCTACACTTTTTATTAATAAAAATCGTAAAATAAAATTTATACCAGGAGAAAATCAGAATAAAAAAATTACATATTTAAGTGATATTAATCATATAAAAACTTATCATGGTATTGGGTTTGATATACATAGATTAGTTAAAAATAAAAAACTTTACTTAGGTGGTAAAAGAATACCTTTTCACTCAGGACTTGCTGGTCATTCCGATGGTGATGTTATATTACATTCAATTATTGACGCAATTCTAGGAGCATTAAGAAAAAAGGATATTGGTACTTATTTTCCAAATACAAAGAAATTTAAAAATATTAGATCTACAAAAATGTTAAAACCTATTTTAGAAAAACTTGTAAAAACTAATTTTTATATTAACAATCTGGATATAAATTTGATTTGTCAAAAACCAAGGGTTTCAAAATTTAGAAATAAAATTATAAACTCTATATCTAAACTAATGAATTTAAAAAAAGATTTAATTAATCTAAAAGGTAAAACTGTAGAAAAATTAGGTTTAATAGGAAAAGAAAAAGCAATAGCTTGTGAAGTAATAATTTCAATAATTAAATATGATTGAAAATTTTAATAAATATTTTGTAACAATACTTGGAATAGGTACTTTTAAAAAAATTCCAGGAACTATTGCTTCTTTAGTAACTACAATAGTACTTTTTATTTACTTTCATATATTGAGTTTTTCAAAAATTTTTTTCTTACTCTTTCTGATAGTTTTGACAATTTATGCTTTTTTTGCTGTGGGAAATTATATTAAATCAAAACAAAATAAAGACCCTAAAGAAATAGTAATTGATGAATTCATAGGACAATCAATACCAATATATCTTTATGAAATTTCCCATGGCACTGAAAAAGGTTTTGAGGAATCTTTTTATTTTTATGTAATAATGTTTATGACATTTAGAGTTTTCGATATAATAAAACCTTTTCCGGTAAGTTATTTTGATAAAAACTTTAAAAATAGCTTTGGAGTGATTATGGATGATATAGTTGCAGGATTATATGTAGTATTATTTATAATTTTTTTTATGACTTTAAAAATATATTTCTCTTTATGAGTAAAATTAAAAATTTAATTAGCACTTTAAAACGTAAGAAAATTAAAATTTCTTGTGCTGAATCATGCACTGGTGGAATGCTTGCTAGTACAATTACCTCAGTTAGTGGTGCGTCTAAAATATTTAACTTAGGTTTTGTTACTTACTCTAATCAAGCAAAGATTAATATTTTGAAAGTTAATAAGAATATCATTAAAAAATATGGTGCTGTTAGCCATCAGTGTTGTATTTCAATGGTTAATAATTTGTCTAAGCTTTCAAATGCAAATATTAATATTTCAATTACTGGTATTGCAGGTCCAAAAGGTGGTACTAAGCAAAAACCAGTGGGATTGGTATATATAGGTATTAAAAAAGGGGGTAAAATAAAAATTGATAGGAATGTTTTTAAGAATAAAAATCGAATATCCTTTCAAAGAGCTACCGTTAAAAGAACTTTAGAATTAATATCAAGAATTATTTAAAATTTTGTTAGCTTGTTTCTCAAAAGCATCTGCAATTTTATTTAATCCATATTGGAATGATTTTGTCATAACAATATTTAAGAAACGATTTTTTAACTCAAAATCTACATCAAATGAAACCTCGGTTTGTCCATTGAGTTCTTTAAAATTCCACTTATTTTCAAGACGTTTAAGAGGCCCATCAATATTAGTAACATAAATTAAATCTTTATTTTTGTAGTGCTTAACATCGCTTTTATAAGTATCCTTGAAAGGACCTTTTCCAATAGTAAGATCAGCTACAATTAATGTTTCATTATTTTTGTCCTCTTTACTGTATACTTTAGAGTCAAGACAATAAGGAATAAAATTAGGATATTTTTCAATATCCAAAACAAGCTCAATTAAATCTTTTTTATTACAGTTAATAATTCTTTTAACTGAGGCTTGTGGCATTTTCTCTTAGTCTGTTTTTTTGTAAAACTGCAAAGTCTTCATCAGCATGATATGAGGATCTAGTCATTGGTGAAGAAGATACTAATAAAAACCCTCTTGATTTAGCTTTTTGTTCTAATTCTTTAAATTCATCAGGATGATAATATCTGACTAACGGAAAGTGTTTTGCTGATGGTTGTAAGTATTGCCCTATAGTTAAAAAATCTACGTCTGCTGAAATTAAATCATCCATAACTTGTAAAATTTCGTCTTTTGTTTCTCCCAATCCAACCATTAAACCAGACTTTGTGAAAACATTTTTATTTATTTGCTTTGAATTTTTCAAAAGTTCAAGTGAACCAAAATATCTTGCCCCGGGTCTAACTTTTCTATAAAGACTTGGAACTGTTTCAATATTATGATTAAAAACATCTGGACTTGCCTCCAGAACCTTTTTATAGGCATCCCCTTTTCTAAGAAAGTCAGGTGTTAAAACCTCTACAGATGTATTAGGGTTTTTTTTTTGAGTTGCTTTAATCACATCAAAAAAATGTTGTGATCCACCATCAGATAAATCATCCCTATCAACTGATGTAATAACTACATGCTTGAGATTTAATTTTTTAACAGCATTAGATATTTTATAGGGCTCAAAAGGATCAAGTTTTTCTGGCTTACCTGTTTTAACATCGCAGAATCCACATGCTCTTGTGCAAGTGTCACCCATAATCATAAATGTGGCATGTCTTTTACTCCAACACTCAGTAATATTTGGGCAATTAGCTTCTTGGCATACTGTTACGAGATTATTTTGATTTATTACGCTTTTAGTTATAAAAAATTCTTTACTATTTAATAGTTTAGATCTTATCCAATTAGGCTTTTTTTTTATTGGATTTATAGGTTTGTTTACTTTTTCAGGATGTCTAATTATCATTATTAACTATTATATAAGTACTCTCACCTTTTTTACCAAGCATTAATTTGTCTCTAATTAATTGATCAACAAAATCCTCATCAATATTATCATTTAATAGCGAATTTTCTGATTCTAGTCTTTTAATTTTTGATAATTTATCAGTTTCTTCAAAGGTAAGTTTATTTAAAACTTCCTTTTTTTCAAAATACGAAAATAGACCCCTTTGACCACCCAATAAATTAATTAAAAAATATATTATTAAAAAAGAAGAAATTATTACGAAATAATTTTTTTTTATTTTCGTTAGCATTAAAGAATTTTATTCATTTTTGCCTTTTTTCCTAGATTTTCTTCTATACGAATTAATTGATTATATTTAGCAACTCTTTCTGATCTCGACAAAGATCCAGTTTTAATTTGATTTGAGTCGGTTCCAACAGCTAAATCTGCAATAAATGTATCCTCACTATCACCAGATCGATGAGAAATAATTGTGCTAAAACCTATAATTTTTGCAAATTTTATAACTTCCAAAGTCTCAGTCACAGTTCCAATTTGATTAAGTTTAATAAGTATCGAGTTTGACGAATTATTTAAAAACCCCATTTTTAGTCTTTCTAAATTTGTCACATATAAGTCGTCACCGACTATTTGAGTTTTTTTTGATGCTTCAGTCAATTTGCTCCATGAGGACCAATCATTTTCTGAAAATGGATCTTCAATAGATTTTATTTTAAATTTTTTAATTAATTGTAGATACTTTTTAATAGAATCATTTATAGAAATGAATTTTTTAGAATGAATTGAATACTTTCCTTTTTTATACAATTCATTAGCAGCAACATCTAGGCAGATTGAAATGTGTTTCCCATTAACAAAACCAGATTTTTTGATAGCTTTCACAACTAAAGCTAATGCATTTTCGTTTTTATTTATCATTGGAGCAAATCCACCTTCGTCTCCTACAGATGTGGATAATCCTTTTGAATTAATTATTTTTTTAAGATTTTGAATAACTAAATAGCACATTCTTACTGCATCAGAAAAATTTTTAGCTCCATCTGGTCTAATCATAAATTCTTGTATTCTTAAACCATTATTTGAATGGGCACCGCCATTTATTATATTCATTAAAGGGTAAGGGAGTCTAAAATTTTTATTTTTTAAAAAACATTCATAAAGTGGTTTCTTTTTTATTTTTGAAGACAATTTTTTATTGGCCATAGATACAGCTAGAATTGCATTTGCACCAACTTTTGTTTTTTGTTTAGTGCCATCTAAATTTATCATTATAGTATCAATTTTTTCTTGATTATGGACATTTTGACCTTTAAGTTTTTTTGAAATTTTTTTGTTTATTTGATCTATCGCCTTAAAAACACTTTTGCCTAAATACTTTCTATTAGACTTATCTCTTTTTTCAAAAGCTTCGTATGTTCCAGTAGATGCGCCAGAAGGGCAAATTGCTGATGCACTAATTTTACCAGAAAATATTTCTGCCTCTATAGTAGGGTTTCCTCTACTATCGAAAACCTGTCTTGCAACAATTCTTGAGATTTTACTCATTATCTTTAATCAAATTATCAATTTCGTAAAGTTGGTTAATTAGATTTTCTAATTTATTAAGTGGAAGCATATTAGGGCCATCTGATGGTGCGTTATCAGGGTCTTGATGTGTTTCAATAAAAATACCTGCCACACCTACCGCAATTGCTGCACGAGATAAATGTTCAACAAATTCTCTTTGACCACCACTTTTTTCCCCCATTCCTCCGGGTTGTTGAACAGAATGTGTGGCATCAAAAATTACTGGATAACCATTTTTTGCCATTATAGGTATGGATCTCATATCTGAAACTAAAGTATTATAACCAAAACTTGCTCCTCTTTCGGTTACTAAAATATTGTTATTTCCTGACTCAGATATTTTTTTGGTAACATTAACCATATCCCATGGTGCAAGAAATTGTCCTTTTTTAACATTAATAATTTTATTTGTTTTTGCAGCCGCAATTAGTAAATCAGTCTGTCTACATAAAAATGCCGGGATTTGTAAAACATCAACATGTTTTGAAACTATTTTGCATTGTTCTTCGTTATGAATGTCGGTTAGAACAGGAATATTTAAATCTTTTTTTATTTTATCAAATACTGGTAAAGATTTTTCTAGACCTGCTCCTCTTTTACCTTTTAAACTAGTTCTATTAGCTTTATCAAAAGATGTTTTGTAAATAAAACCTATGTTGAATTTTTTAGTTATTTCTTGAATTTTACCAGCCATATCTAAAGCATGTTGCTCTGTTTCTAGCTGACATGGCCCTGCTATTAAACAAAATCTATTAGAATTTGAAATTTCAATTTTATTACAATTAACTTTAATATTTTTCATTTTTGATTTTGGCTGCTTTGATAAATGATGAGAATAATGGATGTGGGTTTAAAGGTCTAGATTTAAATTCTGGGTGAAATTGAACACCTATAAACCAAGGATGATTTTTTATCTCAATAATCTCAGGTAATTTGTTATCAGGGGATATTCCTGAAAAAATTAAACCTTTGTTCTCAAATTTATCTTTATATTGAATATTTACCTCATATCTGTGACGGTGCCTTTCCTTAATGCTCATCGATTTATAGACTTTTTGAATTAGTGAATTTTTTTTCAATCTTGCCTCATATAGACCGAGCCGCATTGTACCACCAAGGTCTTTTCTTGAACCCTTGAACGTTTTACCTTCCTTACTCCACTCATCAATAAGTCCAATTACATTTTCACCATTTTTACTAAATTCACTGGATGTTGCTTTTTTTATTTTTAATACGTTTCTTGCATATTCAATCACGGCCATTTGCATTCCATAACAAATACCCAAAAATGGTATTTTATTTTGTCTTGCATATTTTATAGCCTCAATTTTACCTTCAGTTCCTCTTTTGCCAAAACCACCAGGTATAAGTATTCCTGATATATTTTTTAATTTTTCTTTAATTTCTTTCGGTTCTAATTTATCTGACTCAATTCTTAATAAATTAACCTTTACTTTATTAAATATTCCACCATGAACTAAGGCCTCATCAAGTGATTTATATGCATCTTTTAAATTTACATACTTGCCTATCAAACCAATATTAACTTTAGGTCTTGTTTTTAAAACAATTTTGGTAATTTTTTTCCATGGATTGAGATTTGCATTTTTTTTTGATTTTAATTTAAAATATTTAAGAACAATTTTATCAAGTTTTTCTTTATTAAAACTTATTGGGGCTTCATAGATTGTTTTAACATCAACTGTCTCAATTACATTTTCAAAAGGTACATTGCAAAACAATGATATTTTTTTTCTTTGATCAAATGGAAGAGGCTGTTCTGATCTACAAATAATTATATCAGGTTGAATACCTATTGTTCTAAGTTCTTTTACTGAATGTTGTGTTGGTTTAGTTTTTATTTCATCTGAAGCTTTCATATATGGGACTAAAGTTAAATGGATAAATAAGGTATTTTTTTTTCCGTTATCATTTGAAAACTGTCTTATAGCTTCTAAAAATGGTAAGCTTTCAATATCTCCTACTGTTCCACCAATTTCACAAATTACGAAATCTTCAGAACTTATATCTTTTTTAATAAATTCTTTTATACGATCTGTGACGTGTGGAATGACTTGAACTGTTTTACCTAAATAACCACCTCTTCTTTCCCTCTGTATTATGTCACTATAAATTCTTCCAGTAGTAATATTATCAGATTGCTTTGCAGCTATATTTGTAAATCTCTCATAATGACCTAAATCTAGATCTGTTTCTGCACCATCATCAGTTACAAAAACTTCACCATGCTGAAAAGGACTCATTGTGCCTGGATCAACATTTAAATACGGATCCAACTTTCTTAATCTAACTTTATATCCTCTTGATTGAAGCAAATACGCTAAGGACGCTGAAGATAAACCTTTACCTAAAGATGAAACCACGCCGCCAGTGACAAAAATATATCGCGCCATGGAAGTATGTTATAGCGTCTAAATTGGAAAATTAAAAGGATTAATTATTATTTTCTGGAATTTTTGGAGTATCTTCTGCGTTTTCTTCAATCTTATCAATTACTGATGTTTCTGATATAAGCTCGCCTCTCGATAATATTGTAAGGCATAAACTGCATAAAATAAATAAAGTTGCAACAATTGCAGTTGCTTTTGTAAAAAAATCACCTGCTGTTCTTGCAAACATAAAATTATCTTGAGAAACACCGATACCTAATGCTCCACCCTCAGATTTTTGAAATAGTACTAGGATCACTAGAATTATAGCTAGTATAACATTTGCCACTAACAAAATATTTTCCATGATATTTAATTAAAGGTTTTTTTTATTATATCAATAAGTTTTTTATAGTTAAGTGATGCTCCACCAATTAGATACCCATCAATTATATCAATAGTATTAAGTTCTTTTATATTCTTAGGATTTACTGAGCCTCCATATAAAATTCTATAATTTTTAAATTTTTTGGAAACTAAGGATTTGATATAATTTATATTTTTAGATAACTCGTAATTATTAGGAATTAAACCTGTGCCTATCGACCATACTGGCTCATAAGCAACTATAACTTTATAATTGTTGTTTAAATTTTTTAAACCTTTTTCAATTTGTTTTCTTAAAATGGTTTTAGTTTTTTTCTTTTTTTTTTCAGCTAAAGTTTCGCCAATACAAAAAATCACCTCTAATTTATTTTTAAATGCTGACTTAATTTTTTGATTAATCTTATCATCATCCTCGCCAGAGGCTCTATTTTCAGAATGTCCAATAATCACAAATTTTGCACCGATATCTTTTATCATCCTCGCATTAATAAAGCCGGTATAGGATCCATAATTATAATTTTCATGTATATTCTGAGCACCTACGCTAATTTTTGTTTTTTTTAAATTTTTAATAAAATTGTATAACAAGGTATATGGGGGACAATAAATAATCTTAAACTTTTTATTATTAGTTTTTTTTGTAAAATTAATAACTTTATTGATATTTTTTAAGGATTTTAAGTCACCATGCATTTTCCAATTTGCTATGAAATATTTTATTTTATTTGTCATATTGAGGCTTATAATCTATAGGTTTGTCATTTATAGTTCAATAAATTAAATATTAGTATGTTAAACAGCATTAGAAATTTTTCAAAAACAATATTTGCAAAAATATTATTATTTATTGTGGTAATACCATTTGTTTTTTGGGGAATGGGAGGTGTGTTTAATAGTGGTAATACAAATTCACTAGCAAAAATTAACAATGTTAATGTTTCAACACAAGATTTTATTAAGCATATAAATGAACTTAGAATTGATAACAATACAATAAGAGAAAATTTAGAAAATAATATACTAGAAGAATTATTGTCTGAGCTTATTTCAAAAAAAATTTTAGAAATACAAGTAAATGAATTGAATATAAATATTTCAGAAGAGGCACTAGCAACACAAATTAAGTCAAATCCAAACTTCTTTGATGAAAATAAAAAATTTTCAAGACTAAAATATGAAAAGTTTCTCTTGTCCAGTAATATGGAAGCATTTAATTTTGAGAAAAAACTTAAAGAAAGAGAAACTCAAAAAGATTTATTTAATTATATTTCTGGTGGGATTTATTCACCATCATTTTTAACTAATTCAACATACCAAAAAGAAACAAGAAAACTTGATATAAAATATATAAATTTAAATGAAAAATATAAATCATTCAAAAACATTTCACTAGATGAAATAAATGAATACATTAGTAATAATAAAGAAAGCCTTAAACAAATTTTCTTTGACTATTCCTTTGCAAAAATTTCACCAAAAGATTTATTTGGTATTGACGAATTTAATGATAATTTTTTTAATATAATAGATGAAATAGAAAATAAAATTTTATCAGGGGTAAATTTTGACGAAATTTTAAATCAATATAATTTAAAAAAAATAAGTAAAAAAAATTTAGTAGCAACAAATAATTTAAATGAGTTTGAAAAAAAAATAGTGTCAAAAAATATCAAAAATAACATCGACTTAATTGATATGGGTGATTTTTATTATTTGTATAATATAGATAAACGAGATGAAAAATTGCCCTCTTTAGAAAATATACAGTTTATTAATATAGTTAAAGAAAAAATTTTTAATGAAAAAAAATACAACTATAATTTAAATCTTTTGAAAAAAATTAACTCAAGTAATTTTAATCTTGCTGACTTTAATAAAGTGAATACTGAAAATAATAATAATCTTAAACAGATGACATTAAATTCTCCTAGAGATAACAAGAAGTTTAATATTGATTCAGTAAAAGCACTTTATTCAGTTCCTATTGGTGCTTTTTTACTCACAACAGATAATGAAGATAATGTTTTTCTTGTAAATATAATAAGTGAACAAATTGATAAAATTAGCAGCAAAGATAAAAAATTAATTGAATATGCAAATCTATCAGTAGCTAATATCAATAAAGAAATATTATTATCCTATGATTATCTTTTAAATACAAAATATAAAATTAAAATTAATTACCAGACTTTAGATAGGGTTAAAAATTATTTTAAATAATGATTAATATTACTCTAAAAAAATTTAAATCTTTACATAAAGCTAAAGTAAATCAAATACTGTATACCTCTAAAAAAGTGAAAAATGATAGTGAAGTATTAAATTTAATAAACGTTTTTTTTGAGGAAAAAAACAGTTTTATTTTTGAATCTGTTGAGAAAGGTATATTTAAAGGTAGATATACAATATTTGGAAAAAGACCTGATAAAATATGGGAATTTAATAATAATAACTCTTATTTAATTAAGGATAAAAAAAAAATTAAAATTAATAAGAAGCCAAGTGAATTAATTGAAAAAATAATTGAAGATTTTAAATTTAAAATTCCCTCAAACTTACCACCAATATCATCTCTTATTTCAGGTTATTTTTCTTATGACACAATCAGATATTTAGAAAAAATACCTAATAAATGTAAGGATGATCTAAAAATTCCAGACGTGAGACTTTTAAGACCAAGAATATTAATTGTATATGATAATTTAAAGAAAAAATTTTATTATATTGTAAATGTATTTAAAGATGAAAAAATAACTAATTATATTAATAAATATAATGAATTAAAAAACGAACTTTCATCGCTTTCTAAACAAACGTTTGGTAAAAATTACCTTAACACCAGTACAAGAAAAAATAATAAAATTAAAGTCACATCGAATACCTCAAAAAATAAGTTTTTAAACATGGTCAAAAAGGCAAAAAAATATATAAAATTAGGAGATATATTTCAGGTTGTTTTAAGTCAAAGATTCGAAGCTAAATTAACTAAAAGACCTCTTGATATTTATAAAAAGCTCAGAGTTACTAATCCTTCACCATTTATGTTTTTTTTTAATTTTACAGATTTTCAAATAATTGGTGCTAGCCCAGAAATTCTAGTTAGGTTAAGAGATAATAAGATAACCGTGAGACCAATTGCGGGAACAAGACCAAGAGGTAAGAATTTATCACAAGATAAGTATTTCGAAAAGGATTTACTCAGTGATAAAAAAGAATTATCTGAACATCTAATGTTATTAGATTTAGGCAGAAACGATGCTGGCAAGGTATCTAAAATTAATACCGTAAAAGTTACAGAAAGTTTTGTAATTGAGAGATATTCTCATGTAATGCATATAGTATCAAATGTAGTAGGAAATTATGATAAAAAATTTTCTAAATTTAAATCTTTATTGGCCGGATTCCCAGCAGGGACAGTATCTGGTGCACCCAAGATAAGAGCAATGGAGATTATAGATGAGTTAGAGTCATCAAAAAGAAAAGTTTACGCTGGTGGAATAGGATATTTTTCTGCAAATGGAGAATTTGATACATGTATAGCTTTAAGAACCGCAATATCAAAAAAAAATAAATTTTATGTTCAGGCTGGTGCTGGTATAGTTGCTGATAGTAAGCCATTAAGTGAGTACAAGGAAACGGTAAATAAAGCAGCAGCTTTAATAAATGCTCTTAAGTAATGAAAATTTTATTAATAGATAATTACGATAGTTTTACATTTAATTTATATCATTATATATCATCTCTAAATGTTAATGTTGAGGTAATAAG
>MDTG01380903.1_pt1 | contig 17577 bp, 11 predicted proteins | sample 811421 | NCBI WGS metagenome assembly MDTG01 (sample SAMN05326645, study PRJNA326480) | marine metagenome | isolation source: seawater | place: Pacific Ocean: South East | collected 2011
AGCCTCCCGCACGCCCACATCTAGGAAGCCGCGGCGCAGCCGCGCTCTTCCTAGCGCCCTCAATGAATTCGCCAGCGCACGCGCAGCGACCCCTCGCCGACCCCACCGCCCCCCGGGCCAGAGCAAGCCTCCCGCACGCCCACATCTAGGAAGACGCGGCGCAGCCGCGCTCTTCCTAGAAACACCTCGGCCCCGGCGCAGGTGCCGGGGCCGAAGCTGGAGATTGGAGAGAAGGAAGGTGGGTTAGCGGCCGACGCCGGAGACCGCGCTGGTGGCGCCGAACATGCGGCGGCGGTCGACGTTCAGATACTCGGTCGAGTAGTCGTCACCGAGCTCGAACACGTGGGCCATGGTGCGGGCCGGGTTGCGCAGGATCGCGCCGTCGACCAGGCCGGGCAAGCCGCTGTCCATGTTCCAGGGCAGGTCGGCCGAGTCGTCGGCCCCCTCGTCGCCGCGGAGCTTGCCGTCCTTGCTGCTGGCGTTCTTGAGCTCGGTCATGGGGCGCAGGGCGTAGCCGACGGTCGGGGCGCGGCCCTCGGGGGCGACGTGCTGGGCGCCGGGCTGGTAGATCACGCCGCGCTTGCCGGTGAACACGTCGCGGTCGTCGCGGCCGTTGAAGCTGTAGACGTTGTGGCTCTTGGCCGTGATCCAGATCTGGGGGTGGGTCCGGGCGGCGTCCGCGTAGGGGTGGCCCTTCTCGTCCACGAAGCTGATCGTCTTGTAGCGGGTGATGTACTCCCGCTCCTGGGTGCGGCTGCCGGGGCGGCGGCTGCCGGTGCCGAGGTTGCGACGCGAGAGGCGGTCGTCCTTGGCCTGGTAGGCGACCAGCCCGTTGCCGCTGTTGGTCAGGACCGTCTCGACCTCCTGGCCGAGGGGGGCGCCCTTGCGGGCGATCACGGTCACCATGGCCATGTCGTTCTCGTGGCGGGTCAGGCGGTTGCCCTCACGGCGAGCGTAGTAGAAGGCGTAGTTGACGTAGAAGTGGGTCTTGGTCTCCTTGACGTCGACGTAGGCGTAGCCGCGCTTGTCGTAGTCAGCGCTGCCCGAGTTGTCCCAGTTGTTCTTGGTGTTCCAGTCGCCGTCGAAGTCGACGCGGCGCAGGAAGTCGTGCTGGCTGTCGGTCGGCTGAATGATCACCGGGGCGTAGCGCTGGGCGATCTCCTCGGGGCTCATGCGGTCGGTGTTCACCGCCGGGCCGCTGACCTCGATCTTCTCGACGTCCTCGACGTCGACCGTGGGGCCGCGGGTGCCCTTGAACACGTTGCCGACCGAGCGACCGGCCGAGCGGAGGGAGGCCAGCGCGCTCTGGAGACGGGTGCGGACGTAGTCGATCGCGGCCTTGAGCTCCTTGAGGAACTGGGTGTTCAGCTCGAGCTGGACGATCAGGCCGCCCGCCGCGCCGCGGCCGCCGAGGAACTTGGGCAGGTTGAGGCCGGTCGCCCCGCCGAGGGTCAGCGTGCCCTCCTTCCAGTTCAGGTCGACCGCGAGGCCGCCGGTGGCGGCGGCGCCGCCTTCGGTCGTGGCGCCGACGGCGGCGATGTTCAGGTAGACCGGGCCGAGGTAGATCCGGGTCCCGACCATCTTGACCTTGCGGGTCTCGGGCTCCTCGCCGAGGCGCATGTCGACCGTGCCGCCGAGGTTGCGCTTGGTGACCTCAGCCGAGGCGTTGATCGCCGCCGAGAACACCTGCTTGCGCTGCATCTGGGCGATCGCGCTCCGCAGCTCCTCCTCGGTCACGTCGCTGGGGACGGTGATCCGGGTCGAGAGGCCGAGGTTGACCTGCGCCCCGTCGAGCTTGTCGTCCTTCTTGAGCAGCTTGGCCTGGCCGCGGTTGCCGATCTCGAGGCGGACGGCGTCGGGGCCGAGCTGGAGGCGGCCCTTGGTGCGGAGGCCGTCCTCGGTGTCGAAGGACTGGCGGAAGCCCTGCGCCGGCTTGCCGAACTCGACCTTGATGTTGGGGTCGTCGAGGTCCTGAGCGAAGGCCGTGCTGGTGGCCACGACGCCAAGGGACAGGAGGGTGAAGAGGGTGCTGCGGTTCATGTGTCTCTCTCGATTCTCTCGTTGAGAAGCCCATGAACAACTAGCCGGCCAGTGCGTAAGTCATTGTTCTCCAGGCGCTCGAGGGCATTGTGTGCCCCTGGCTGGGACTGAAGTTCCCGCTTCGTGTCCGATCGGGACGAGCAACGGGGACCCATATGGACCGAAATCTGGCACGCCTCTCCGGGTGAAACGAATTAACCGACCGCGCCCGGTCGGACGAAACGAAACCGCCCGCGCTCGGCTTGGCCGGGCGCGGGCGGCGCTGAATCGGGCTGCGATCGGGCTACTTGATCTCGTAGACCGTCTCACCCAGCTTGACGACGACCTTGCCGAGGGCGAGGTAGGCCCCGAGCTTGGGGTTCTGCTTCAGGAGCGCGAAGTAGGCGTCGCTGAGCAGCTCGATCGTCTTCCAGGTCGGCTTGCGCTCGCCGGCTTCGCTGTCGGTCCAGCCCTCGCCGGTCCGATAGAAGGTCTTGTCGCCGATCGTGCGGATCGAGCGCTCGATCACCTCCTTGTCGAGCGCCAGGGCGTCGCTGAGGTCCGCGCGCTGGCCGCGACGCAGGCGCCCAGCCAGGCGGGCGTGCCGGACGCCCGCCTTGCCGGCCTTGGCGGGAGCGCCGTTGGGAGCGGGGGCCGCGGAGAAGCCGTCCTGCTCGGCCGAGTCCTCCGACTTGCGGGCCTCCTCGCGCAGGCGGCGGAAGGCGTTCTCCATGGCCTGCTGCCCCTCGCCGCCCCGGCGACCGGTCGGTCGGGCCACGGCGCCCTCCTCGAGCACCAGGTAGCTGGTGTAGGGCGTGGGCAGCCCGTAGCGGCGGGCCAGGCGCACGATCTCGCGCTTCAGCTCCTCGTTCTGGCCGTGGGCGCGGATCTGCTCGAGCAGGTAGCCGATCTTGCGCTTGGCCCACAGGCGCGGAATGTGAGGGCTGCTCTGGCTGGCGCGGAAGGGCGCCTCGAACACGTACTCCCGCGTCTCGCCCGCGACCTTGCCGCGCAGGCGAATCGCGGCGTGGCCTTCGCCGCTGTAGCGGCCGAGCACCAGCAGCTGGCTGCCGCGGAACAGGTCGGGCAGCTCGCGCGGGTAGACCTCGCTGACGCGGACGCCCTCGACGCTGAGCGAGAGGTCGGTCAGGACCGGGGCCGCGATCTTGTCGTAGAAGCTCGACATGGAGACCTCGATGTCCTCGCCCGGGAGCACGTAGTAGCTGTCGCCGCGCTGCTGGCGGGCGATCCCGTCGAGGAGCTCCGCGTTGAGGTCGTTGCCGACGCCCCACACGAAGACCCGCACCGACTTGTCGGAGCTGGCGGACTTCAGGTTCTCGAGGATCCGCTGGGGGTCGCGCTCGCCGATCGTGGGCTCGCCGTCGGTCAGGAACACGAGCGAGAAGGGGCGCGAGTCGTCGCCCTTCGCCAGCTTGCAGGCGGCGCTCAGCGCCTCGTCGATGGCCGTCCCGCCGCGGGGGACGAGCTGGCTGACGTAGTGGGTCGCGCCCTTCTTCTCGTCGTCGTTGGCGGGGACGAGGCCCTCCTTGTAGCTGCGGGCGTCGGTCGCGAAGTCGATCACCGAGAAGCGATCGGCCCCATCGAGGCGCGCGATCATGTAGGAGAGCGCGCGGCGCGCCTGCGCCATGCGGTCCTCGGCGGCCATGCTGCCCGAGGTGTCGAGCACGAACACGACGTCCTTGGCGACCTGTCGCTCGACCTCGACCTGGGGCGAGATCGTGAGCAGGAAGGTGCCCTCGCGGCCGGGCTCGACGTGGGTCCGCACCGAGCAGCCCACGGCGCCCTTGGCGAGGTCGTAGTCGAGGACGAAGTCCCGGTTGGGGGTCACGTTCTTGGCCTCGTAGCTGGCCACGGCCGCGGTCTCGCTCGTGCGGCGCACGTCGACGTCGTGCCAGGGCGAGTAGATCCCCTTCAGCGGCTGGTCGGCCTTGATCGAGACGCTGAGGGTGCAGCGCTGGAGCGGCTGGCTGGAGAACTTCTCGGTGTTGAGGGGGTAGCGGTAGCGGACCCGACCGGCGTCGGCCGTGAGCGTCTGGCGGTAGGTCAGGCGAACGCGCTTGGTGCTCCTGGGCTCGATCGGGAAGATCCGCACCTTGAACAGGCCGCGGCCCGCGTATTCGAGCAGGGCCGGATCCTGCATGCGGCGCACGATCCCTTCGTAGATCGAGAGGGCCTTCTGGCTGTCGAGGACCTCGCCCTGCATCTCCTTGCCGTCGATCCACATCGAGAACTGGTCGAGGGCGGCGTCCGCGGGGAGGGGGAACATGTACATCCCCTCCAGGCGCTGGTCGAGCGGGTTGCGGAACACCTGGTCGATCTCGGTCGTGGCGACGCTGCCGTCGATCGTGACCTTGACGTCATGGTTCTCGACCGCGAGAGGGAAGCCGCGCCGGAGCCCCGGGGGTCGCGGCATGGGGCGTGGCCGGGGGCGGGGGGCGATCCGTCCGGTGTGCTCGACGAGGATGAACCCGTCGGCGAGGGCAGGGGCCGAGCAGGCCAACAAGAGGGGGATCACGAGGGACAGCGAGGGGTGCGTGCGCATGGGCGCCTCCTTCGATCCCTGTCACAAGCGAGGGGCTCGGGTTGGGGGTGGGCGAGTCAAGCCCCTGGAGGACAGAGGCTTATGCCATCGCCTTGCACGCTGGCCCTCGCGGACGCGAAACCCGTGAGAAGGCTATCGCCTGGCTTGAAGGGCACTTGGACGCCCTTACAATGCGCCGCCTTCTGGCTCCTGAGGAGATGGCATGTCCGACCCCAAGACTTCCGGCGATGACGCGACCCCCGAGGGGGAGAGCGTAGGCGAGACGACCGCGACCGCCGAGGCGGACGAGGCCAAGACCGAGGACGCCAAGGCGGAGGAAGCTCCTGCCGAGGGCGCCGAGGCGGAGGCCGCTCCAGCGGAAGAGCCCAAGGCCGAGGAGAAGCCCAAGGCCGCCGAGGAGAAGCCCAAGGCCGAGGAGAAGCCCAAGGCCGAGGAGAAACCCAAGGCCGCCGAGAAGAAGGCCGAGGCGAAGAAGGACGACGCCAAGGGCAAGAAGGACGCCAAGAAGGACGAGGGCAAGGACGCCCAGGGCGACCGCAGCAAGCGGATCGGCGAAGAAGACGAGAAGTCCACGCAGGACATCTTCGTCGAGAACCTGCCGACGATCGTCGTGGTCTGCATCCTCTTCGCGCTGATCCCCATTTGGTACACGGCCAACCGCAAGGCGCAGCTCGAGAACAGCCAGCAGGCTTGGCAGGACCTCGGCGAGGCGCGCGAGCAGGAGCTGGCCAAGGCGAAGTTCGACGCCCTCACCAAGCGTCACCAGGGCACCTCGGCGGAGCCCTATATCAAGGTCACCTGGGCCAGCAAGCTCTACGAGACCGGCGAGAAGGCCAAGGTCCAGCAGGCCCTCAGCCTGCTCGAGGAGGTCCAGCGCGACTTCCCCCACGTCGACCTCGTCCAGCGCCTCGTCCCTGGCCGGATCGAGGCGATCAAGGCCGAGCTGGCGCACCCCAAGGCCCACTGGGCCGAGCCCGGCTCGAGCGACAAGCCCGCTGAGGAGAAGAAGCCCGAGGGCGAGCCCGGCGGCGTCGCCCCGACGGAGACCTCCAGCAAGGAGTAGCGAGCAGCGACCCTCGCCGCAGAGAGCGCCGCGGCCTCCGGGCTGCGGCGTTTCCCGTGTGGGCGGGTCGCGGGGCTACCGACTCGCGGCGCGGCCTGGCAAGCTCGCGGCGTGAGCGACGAGCTGAAGACGTGGGAGGTCCCGGAGGCCAGCCGCCTGGACGCCTTCCTGGCCGAGCGGCTGGGGGACGGGTCCTCGCGGGTTCAGGTCCAAGGCTGGATCAAGGAGGGACGCTGCCAGGTCGGCGGGCGGGCGGTCAAGAAGCCCTCGCACAAGCTCAAGGGCGGCGAGCAGGTCCAGCTCGCCCTCCCGCCGCCTCCGCCGCCCCCAGGCCCGCTCCTGGCCGAGGACCTGCCGCTCCCCCTCCTCTACCAGGACGAGCACATCCTCGTCGTCGACAAGCCCGCCGGCATGACCGTCCACCCCGGCGCCGGTCAGCGCGAGGGCACGCTGGTGAACGCGCTGCTCCACCACTCCCCCCACGCCCTCTCGAGCGTGGGCGGTGAGGAGCGGCCCGGGATCGTGCACCGCCTCGACAAGGACACCAGCGGGGTGATCGTGGTCGCCCGCAGCGACCGCGCCCACCGCGAGCTGGCGCGCCAGTTCCATGACCGCGAGGTCCGCAAGCGCTATCTAGCCCTCACGGAGGGTGTCCCGCGGGAGCGGGAGGGCGAGGTCGACCTGCCCCTGGGCCGCCACCCCAAGGATCGCAAGCGGCAGGCGGTGATCGAGGACGGTCGACCGGCGCTGACGCGCTACCGGGTGCTCGAGGACTTCGGCGGGCGCGCCTACGTGGAGTGCCGACCCAAGAGCGGGCGCACCCACCAGATTCGCGTCCACATGCTCGCCCTGGGGGCGCCCTTGCTGGCCGACGCCACCTACGGCCGCGGGCGGCCCGAGCGCTTCACCCGCCGCGACGCGGGGCTCGAGGGCCCCGACGAGGTGCTCCTGGCCCGCCACGCGCTCCACGCGGCGCGCCTGGAGTTGACCCACCCCCTGAGCGGGGAGCGGGTGGCCTTCGAGGCCCCTCTGCCGGCGGACTTCCTCGCGGCGCTGACCGCCCTGAGAGAGGCCGCTAAGCCGGTTTGAGCGCTGACGTTGCTGGGCTCCCGTGATAGTGTTCGGCCCCCTTGGAGAGCCCCATGAGCGAGCAGACCCCGCCCCAGCCCAGCGGCGAGCCCAACAGCCAGCCCAGCGGCCAGTCGAGCGGCTCCCCCTCCGCTGAGGGTCAGCCCCAAGCCCAGACGGCCACCGGCTACCCCTACCCCTATCCCTACAGCTACGGGCAGCAGGCCTACGGACAGCAGGCCTACGGACAGCGGCCCGCCGCGCCGGGTCAGGCCCAGCGCACGGCCTGCGCGGGGATCCTCCTGGCTGGGCTCTTCATGCTGCTCGGCTTGCTCTGCCTGCTGCCTTCGCTCTTCAGCGCGGCCAACCAGAACATGGTCAGCAGCGCGACCGGCGGCAACCTGAGCGAGGTCCGCGTGGGCGGGGACGCCAGCGCCAGCGAGAAGATCGCCATGATCGAGCTCTCGGGCGTGATCGCCGACGTGCAGGTCAGCGGCGGCCTGCTCGGCGGCGCGGTCGACCTCGTCGGCCGGCTGCGCGGCGAGTTCGCCCAGGCCGCCAAGGACGACGCGGTCAAGGGCGTCCTGCTGCGGATCGACAGCCCCGGCGGCACCGTAGGCGCTTCGGACCGGATCTGGCACATGGTCAGCGAGTTCAAGCGCACGACCGGCAAGCCCGTCGTGGTCCACATGGGCGGCACCTGCGCCTCGGGCGGCTACTACATCGCCGTGGCCTGTGACCACCTGATCGCCGAGCCGACCACGATCACGGGGAGCATCGGGGTCGTGCTCTCGACCCTCAACTTCTCTGGGCTGCTCAAGGAATACGGCGTCAAGGACGTCACGATCAAGTCGGGGCCCAACAAGGACCTGCTCAACTCGACGGCTCCGCCCAACGAGGAGCACCTCGCGATCATGCAGACCATGGTCGACGAGACCTACGCGCGCTTCACCGAGATCGTGGCCAAGGGCCGTCCGATCAAGCTCGAGAAGGTGCGTCAGCTCGCCGACGGGCGGATCTACACCGCCAACCAGGCGCTCAAGCACCAGCTGATCGACGCGATCGGCTACCAGGAAGACGCCTTCGCCACCGTCCGGCGCCTGGCCCAGGCCGGCGCCTGCCAGCTGGTCCGCTATCGCAAGCCCCCCACCTTCGCCGACGTCCTCGCGGGCAACGCCCGCGCCCCGCAGCTGAACCTCGACGACCTGCTCGGGCAGCTGCAGGGCCCCCGCTTGCTGGTCCTCTGGCGAGGCCGCTAGCGCGATTGGACCTGCTTGACGAGCCTTGACGAGCCCGTCCGAGAGGTCTGCTAACGTCTTGCCCCTCAACGCCCCACCCCCTCCCAGGAGGTGAGCCCATGCCGACGACCGTCCTTGGCATCAGCGCCTACTACCACGACAGCGCCGCGGCCCTCGTCCGCGACGGCGAGATCATCGCCGCCGCGCAGGAAGAGCGCTTCACCCGCAAGAAGCACGACGCTCGCTTTCCGCGCAACGCCGTCGACTACTGCCTGCGCGAGGCGGGGATCACGCCGGAGGAGCTGACCTACGTCGCCTTCTACGACAAGCCGATCCTCAAGTTCGAGCGCATCCTCCAGACCTACCTCGGCGTCGCCCCTGGCGGCCTGCGTCAGTTCTGGAAGGCGATGCCCGTCTGGCTCAAGGAGAAGCTCGGCACCAACAAGCTGATCCGCGCCGAGTTCCCGGGCTACAAGCGGCGGATCCTGTTCGGCGAGCACCACGAGTCGCACGCCGCCTCGGCCTTCTACCCCTCTCCCTTCGAGGAGGCGGCGGTGCTCACCATCGACGGCGTGGGCGAGTGGGCGACGACCACCTACGGCGTGGGGCGGGGCAGCGAGCTCGAGCTGCTGGGTGAGATCAACTTCCCCCACTCGCTGGGCATGCTCTACAGCGCGTTCACCTACTACACCGGGTTCAAGGTCAACAGCGGCGAATACAAGGTCATGGGGCTGGCCCCCTACGGCGAGCCGCGCTTCGTCGACCAGATCCTCGAGCACGTGATGGAGCTGCGGGACGACGGCAGCTTCCACCTCAAGATGGACAAGTTCGACTTCTTGACCGGGCTCAAGATGACGAGCGGGCGCTTCGACGACGTGTTCGGTGGGCCCCCGCGCCAGCCCGAGACCCAGCTCAGCCAGCGCGAAATGGACCTCGCGGCCTCGGTCCAGGTCGTGACCGAGATGGCCATGGACAAGATGGCCCGCTTCGTGCGCGAAGAGACGGGCATGAAGAACCTCTGCCTGGCCGGCGGCGTGGCGCTCAACTGCGTCAGCAACGGCAAGCTGCTCCGGTCCAAGATCTTCGACAACCTCTGGATCCAGCCTGCGGCCGGCGACGCCGGCGGCGCGCTCGGCGTCGCCCTCTCCGTCTGGCACAAGTATCTCCAGCAGCCGCGTAAGGTCCGCGACGACGGCAAGGACCTCCAGAGCGGCAGCTACCTCGGCCCGCGCCCCGACAACGAGGGGGCCAAGGCCTACTTCGAGAAGATCGGCGCGCCCTACAAGGAGTACTCGGAGGAGGAGCTGCCGGAGGCCGTGGCCGAGCTGCTCGCGAGCGAGAAGGTGGTCGGCCTCTGCCAGGGCCGGATGGAGTTCGGTCCGCGGGCCCTGGGGGGGCGCTCGATCATGGGCGACGCCCGCAGCCAGGAGATGCAGACGACCATGAACTTGAAGATCAAGTTCCGCGAGTCGTTCCGGCCCTTCGCGCCGAGCTGCCTGGAGGAGGAGGTCAACAACTGGTTCGAGCAGGAGACCCCCTCGCCCTACATGCTCCTGGTCGCCCCGGTGCGCGAAGAGCACCGGATCCCCATGACCGAAGAGCAGACGAAGCTGTTCGGGATCGACAAGCTGAAGATCCCGCGCAGCAAGATCCCGGCGGTGACGCACGTGGACTACTCGGCCCGGATCCAGACCGTCAGCCGGGACACCAACCCCGTCTACTACGACATCATCAAGTCCTTCCACGGCAAGACGGGCTGCCCGGTGATCGTCAACACCTCCTTCAACGTCCGCGGCGAGCCGATCGTGTGCACGACCGAGGACTCCTACCGCTGCTTCATGCGCACCAACATGGACGCGCTGGTGGTGGAGCGCTGCGTGCTGCTCAAGGAAGAGCAGCCGGAGTGGAAGGAAGTCGGCGATTGGCGCGACGAGTTCGAGCTGGACTAGGCCGGGCTAGGTAAAGACATGACGCAGACCAAGACCGCGTCCGCTGCTGCCAAGAGCAGCGCCAAGGGCGGACTCAAGCCGGAGCTCAACCCCACCATCGGGGCTCCGATCCACAAGGACCTCTACGAGGTGCCCGCCGATCAGGAGGCGTTGAAGCAGGAGAAGATCAAGCAGACGCGGATCCTCGGCCTGGGCTTCTTCGTCGTCTTCTTCCTGATCATTGGCGGCCTGAGCATGACCCTGAACGGGGCCTGGAAGAAGGGGCTGGCCGTGTCCATGCCCTCCCTGCCCGACCAGGAGCTGCCGGGCTTTCAGGGCGAGGGCGAGGCCAAGGTGCCCAACGCCCGGGCCAAGGACATGCAGGCTCGACCGCCCGTGGTCCGCGCCCCGGGCGGCGACGTGTTCCGGCCCTTCGACAAGCTGGACTTCGCCTACACCGACCAGGACGACGTCGAGCCGGCCGACGCGGCGGGCCTGACGCCGATCCACATTTGGCAGCAGCGGACGCTGATCGCGACCGGCTACGCCAAGCTCCCCGCCGCGGACGCCAAGGCGCGTCAGATCGCGCGCAAGGTGGCGCTGCGGGCGGAGGCCAGCGGGAGCGCCAAGCAGGTCAGCGAGCTCCCCGAGGGCGTCACGGTGCAGCTCGTCAACGACACGCCCAAGGGCGGCTTCATGCAGGTCAAGCGCGGCGACGCCACGGGGTGGGTCCCCAGCAGCGCGCTGGCGCAGCCGACCCCGACGGTCAAGCTCCCCAACCTCGAGCCGCGCGACGCGCACCCGGCGCTGCTCAACGCGCTCTTCCAGGCCAAGCTGCTGCGCACCGTCCCGACCCGCTACCTGATGGCGGTCGGGCTCGTGCTCGGCGTCCTGGCCCTGCTGGTCCCGGCGCTCATGATCCCCTTCTACGACTTCTGGATGCGCTGGGTGACCGCGCCCTTGGGCTGGTTCAACACCCGCCTGATCCTGGGGATCGTGTGGGTGCTGCTCTTCACCCCGGTCGCGATCGTGCGCCGCCTCTTCGCGTCCGACGCGCTGCGCCGCAACACGCTCCCCAAGGACCAGAGCTACTGGCTCAAGCGAGAGAAGCAGCGCGACCACAAGCACTTCGCGCGCGGGTTCTAGGGAGGCGCGCAGCCGATGAAGGGGATCATCCTCGCTGGCGGCTCGGGCACCCGGCTGCACCCGCTGACGATCGCCGTCAGCAAGCAGCTGATGCCGATCTACGACAAGCCGATGATCTACTACCCGCTCTCGGTCCTGATGCTGGCCGGGATCCGGGAGATCCTCGTGATCTCGACCCCTGAGGACCTGCCGCGCTTCGAGCAGCTCCTCGCGGGCGGCGAGCAGTTCGGGCTCTCCTTCTCCTACGTGGCTCAGCCCAAGCCCGAGGGCCTGGCGCAGGCCTACACGCTCGGCGCCGAGTTCGTGGGCGACGAGCCCTCCTGCCTGATCCTGGGCGACAACGTGTTCTACGGACACGGGCTGGCCGGGACGCTCCGCGAGGCGGCAGCCCTCGAGCAAGGCGCCACGATCTTCGCCTACCCGGTCAGCGACCCGGATCGCTACGGCGTGGTCGAGTTCGACGAGGCGGGCAAGGTGCTCTCGATCGAGGAGAAGCCGGCCAAGCCCAAGTCGCGCTTCGCGGTCCCCGGGCTCTACTTCTACGACGCCCAGGCCGCCGAGATCGCGCGCAACCTGAAGCCCTCGGCGCGCGGAGAGCTCGAGATCACCGACCTCAACCGGGTCTACCTCGAGCGGGGCCAGCTGAACTGCCTCGAGCTGGGGCGCGGCACGGCGTGGTTGGACACCGGCACCCACGACAGCCTGCTCCAGGCGAGCGAGTTCGTGGCCTCGATCCAGCGCCGCCAGGGCCTGATGATCTCCAGCCCGGAGGAGATCGCCTTCCGCCAGGGCTGGATCAGCGCCGAGCAGCTGCGCGAGCAGGCCGAGCCCCTGGCCAAGAACTACTACGGTCGCTACCTCCTGAGCCTGCTCGAGAGCTAGTCCTGCTCGCCCGCTGAAGGTCCGACCGGCTCGCGCGTCTCAGGAGTTCTCCACGACGTGCGCTGGCGAAGCGCGGCTGCTTCCGTAGACTTCGCCCTCCCGGGAGGACTCCCTATGAAGTCGATTCGTCCGCTCCTCGCCCTGACCCTGGCCGGCCTCGTCGCCTGCGGCGGCGGCCAGCAACCTGAGGGCGATAGCCCCGCTGAGCAGCCCGCCGAGCAGCCCCAGGAGCCCGACGCTCCCGGCGAGCCCGCGCAGCCCGCGGCCCGGCCCCAGCCGAGCCAGCGTCCCAGCCAGGAGGGCGCGCCCGAGGTGCGGATCGTGAAGCCGGCCGAGGGCGCCAAGCTGCGCAAGACCCCGGTGGACGTGGAGGTCGTGGTCGATCACTACGGCGAGCTCCGCTCCTGCCGCCTGGGCACCCTCGACGGCGAGGTCCTCGGGCGCGAGACCCTCGCGGAGGGCAGCGGCGGAGGCCAGCCGGCTGGCGGGAGCGAGCCGGTCGCCGGCGGGAAGATGACCGACGAGGACAAGAGCTTCTCGGCGCTCGTTCCCAGCGGCAGCGACGGCGACAAGACGATCGCCCGGGCCAAGATCGCGACCCAGGCGATCACCGACATCCTGGCCGAGTGGACCTTCAACGCCCTGCGCGGGGAGCGTCGACGGGCCGTGTTCCGGGCCGCAGCCGGGATCCTGCGCCGCGAGCGCTTCCGCGCTCGCTCCGACGGCAAGTATCGCCTGGTCGCCGTGGTCAACATGGCGGAGGCTCGCAACCTGGTCCTGGACGCCCTCGCCGTGCAGGAGACCTTCGGCGCCGAGCCCTTCGTGCTGGGCGCCTGCGGCGGCAGCTGGTGGGGCGGCCCCAAGCTGGAGGGCGACGCGGTCACCTCGATCCGCACCGGGATCACCGCGGGCGCGGCTGACTGGCTCAACCGCTGGCGCTTCACCCAGGCGCCCAACGCCCAGGACCGGGCCAAGGTGCTGAAGGCCGCCGCAGGCCTGCAGGCCTCGCCCTCGCCCGAGGAGCTCGAGCGCTTCTCCTCGGCCTTCCAGGCCCCGCTCGCGATCACGATCGGCGGCGGGATCGCCTTCGAGCGCTTCACCGGCGGCGCCCAGGCCAAGAAGTTCCAGGGCTTCCTGCGCGTGCGCGGCCTGACGGTCACGGTCTACCAGCGGACGACCAACACGATCCTGGCGCGCTTCGCGCTCAGCAGCAGCCCGAACAAGACGAACGAGGACGAGGCGACCACGGCCGAGCTCCACCAGCCCTGGGTCGGCAACAACGAGAGCCTGAGCATGGCGGCCGAGCGCTACGCCCGCTTCGCGGGGCGGGCGATCGCCAACAACATTTGCCGGCGCCTCTTCGACCGCTACTACGCGGACCAGGGCAACCCCCCGCGGGACTTCGTGACCTGCCCCGGCTGCGGTGACCGCGTCGAGCGCGGCCTGAGCGAGTGCCCGACCTGCACCTCGCCGCTCGGCGGCACCAAGCCCAGCGAGCCGGCCAAGGAGGCGCGCTATCGGACCCGCTTCCGCTTCCAGCTCCAGCGGGTCCAGGACGGCCAGAACAAGATCCGGGTCGTCGCGATCGACGAGCGCGGGCGCAAGGGGAGCGACGAGTCGAGCTTCCACTTCCACATGCCCGACACCTCGCCGCCGCGCGTGCGGATCCTGGACCCCAAGGGCGACGACCTGCGCGTCGCGAGCGAGCCGCTCCTGATCACCTGCGAGGTGACCGACGATCGCCAGGTGGCCGAGGTCACCGTCAACGGGGCCAAGATCAAGCCGCCCAAGGGCCACGGGCGCACGGCGTGGAACTTCAAGGTCCGCGTCCGGCTCAAGGAGGGCAAGAACCAGGTCGCCGTTCAGGCCAAGGACGGCTCGGGCAACCCGGGACGCGCCTTCCTCGACGTGACCTACGACGTCCCCGACCTCCTCCCGCCGCAGGTGTCCTTCGTGGAGCCTCGCGAGGGCGCCAAGCTGACCAAGGCCCCGGTCCGGGTCGTGGTCGAGGCCAAGGACGCTCGCGGTCAGGTCACGGTCAGCGTGAACGGGGTCCAGCTCAAGCGCGCGGGCACTCGCTTCACCGGCGACGTCACGCCCGCCGAGGGCAAGAACGAGCTGGTCGCGGTCGCGAGCGACGAGGCGGGCAACCGCGCGCGCGAGGTGCGGACCTTCTTCTTCGAGACCCCCGACACCACCGAGCCGACCCTGAAGATCCTGGCGCCGGCCTCGGGCAAGCCGATCACGACCGCGCCGGTGATCGTGGTCGTCGAGGCCAAGGACGACCGCGGGGTGGCCTGGGTCAAGATCAACGGCGTCAAGGCCGCTCAGGACAACAAGGGCCGCTGGCGGGTCAAGATCCAGCGCCCGGTGGACGGCGCGAACGAGATCGAGGCCGTCGCCGCGGACGCGGCGGGGAACACCGCTCGCCTCAAGGGCCGCTTCGAGTTCGACTCGACCCCGCCCGAGGTCGAGGCCAAGGCCACGATCCTCGTCGAGGGCAAGGTCGACGACCTGAAGGCCAAGCTGACGATCAACGGGCGCGCGGTGAAGTACGACCCCAAGACCGGCGAATACTCGGTCCGCGTCGCGCCGCACCCCGACCACCCCGACAAGATCGAGATCGTGGCGACCGACGAGTTCGGCAACTCCCGTAAGGAAGTGCGGAAGGTCCGCTAGGCGGAGCGGGGGCGGGTTGCTCCGCTTCGTGATTTGAACGGAGAAAACTGGGAAACTGGAAGGGGTCCTAGGAAGGCGCCCTGACTCTTCGAATGTCCAGTGGGTAGGCGTGGAAGTTGAAGAGGAGCCCGAACCTAGATCCTGTGGCGCGGAGATAGGACTTCAAGACGGCGAAGTGAATCCCCTCCAACGCGACCGTGGCCTTTAGCTCTACGACGAGGAATCCCTCGATCAGCAGGTCTAGTCGGTGCCTGCCTATCTCGATCCCCCGATAGCGAACAGGGACCGAGACCTGAGTCTCGAATGAGAGACCTCGCCGTCGCAGCTCGACTCCCAGCGCAGCTTCGTAGAAGGACTCGAGGAACCCAACTCCGAGAGCCTTGTGCACTTCAATCGCGGCACCGATCACGAGTCCGGTCAGCTCTCGATGCGGCAACTCGACTTCGTGGCGCTTCGCTTTCGAGTTTTCGAGTTTTCCCCGTTCAAAATCTCGCCGTGTCATCGCGCTTTCGAGTCCGACTTGCCTCGGCTCCAGCTCAGCATGCGTGCTTGCTGGTTCATGCCGCGCAGCTCGAGCCACCAGGGGTGCGCGAGGCCGAAGCGGAAGCGCAGGAGCGGGGTTCCTCCGCGCGAGAAGGTCACCTTCCTCAGCGCGTCCGGACGGGCCGGCTCGCTCGACTGCGTGAGCCGCTCTCCGTCGGGCTGCTCGACCTGAGCGGAGGCGCCGCGCGCGCTCCAGTCGGGCCAGGCGAGAGGCAGACCGAGCCGAGCCGCGAGGCGCGGGGCGTAGGTCAGGGCGCCGCCGAGCCAGGTCTCGCGGGGCGGCGCCTGCGCGGAGCGCTCCACGACTCGCAGCAGGCGGAGCGCGTCCGCGCTGAACCACAGCTCCAGGCTCCCGCGCTCGCCGGGGGCGACGCGGCGGGCGCTGAGGACCCAGCAGCGGAGCGGCTTCGCGCTGCGGGGGTCCTCCGGGTGGCGCAGGGTCGCCCGGCGCTCGACTCGGAAGCGCCAGCGGGCGACCTCGACCCAGCCGAGCGGCACCCCGCCGCGGAGCGGGCTGAGGCCCTCGAGGGGGCGAGCCAGGGCCGGTGTCCCAGGCCCTGAGGCGACGGGCTCGCGCGCGTAGGTGGCGATCAGCCACGAGTCGCCCAGCTCCCAGCGCGGGACGGGGAGGGTCTCGCTGGTCGGCGGGGGGGAGGGGTCCTGCCCCAGGGCGGGGAGCGCGACGAGCAGGAGCGAGGCGAGCAGGGGGAAGCGCATGGGTACTCCGGGAGCTGGGCGCCAGCGCAGCGCGCTGGCGCGGGGGCGAGGTCGAGAGAGCGAAGAGGGCGCGAGCTAGCGCCAGGGCAGCTCGCCGCCGAACACGCGGGCGACGCGGGCCCGGGTGACGTGCGGGTTACGCAGCGAGCCGGCGCCGGAGAGGCGCTGGGGGACCAGCAGGTAGCGCAGGTAGCTGAGCTGGCCCTCGCGACGGTGGCGCCACGCGGTCTGGGCGCGCTCGTCGACGCGGATCGCGCCGCTGGGGGAGAAGTGGAGCCGGTAGCGGAACAGGCCGGTCCCGCCCGTGTGGAGCAGGCGCGTCGAGACGTCGAGCACGAAGGGGTCGCTGCCTTCGGCCTCGCGCAGCTCGGAGCGGGCGCCGAACACCGCGAAGTTCCACACCTCGCCCGGGCGGCCCCACTGGCGCTCGGTCGTGTCCGCGAGGAGCGCCTTGCCGGCGCCGAGCGCGCTGCGGAGGGTCTGGTGGAACCCGCGCGCGTAGCGGCGCGGGCCGAGCGGGGCGCCGCCCTCGCTCCACTGGAAGCCCGTCAGGGCGCGCTCGCCCATGGCGAGCTCCACCAGCAGCGCCTCCTGGTCCGTGCTCGGGAAGCGCTCGCCGCCGCAGCTGCGGGTGCCCTGGGGCCGGCGGAAGAGGATCCCGGCCAACGCCGCCGCGTCGCAGTGGCCCCACCAGGTCACGTCGGTGTCGTCCTCGAAGTCGCCGTCTGCGCCGCGGCGCAGGGCCAGGAGCTCCTCCACGCGGAAGGTCCCCGCCGGCTGGCGCCCCGCGGGGCCGCGGTAGAGCCGGACCGTGTCCGCGTAGAGCGCGCGGCGGTTGCCGACCACCCTCTGGCCAGAGCGGAGGAGGGCGATCCAGTTGTCGGTGTCGAAGTAGCTGCGGCCGTCGCGATCGGCGTCCGCGTCGTCCAGGAAGTCCCAGGCGCCCGGGCGCAGCTCGGCCTGGCTCAGGCGCCGGTCACCGTCGCGGTCCTTGAGCAAGAGGCGCGCGCTCAGCTCGGCGCGGCGCTGATCGAGCTGCGCGCGCAGCGCGGCGTCCGCCAGCACGAGGCGCTCGAGCTCGGAGAGGACCAGGGCCCCGTCTCCGTCCTGATCGAAGGGCGCCCCGCGCCGCAGCGAGAGCTCACGCCCGAGCTGGACTCGCGCGTCCCCGTCCGCGTCGTAGGAGCGCAGCAGCCCGCGCAGGACGCGCTCCTGCGCGCTGAGGTCGAGCTCGGCCCGGCTGAGGACCCCGTCGCGGTCGAGGTCGAGGGCGGAGAGCGCCGCCCCGCTCTCACCGCCGATCGCGCCGTCTCCGTCGAGGTCCACGGCGAGCTCTTGCTCGGCCTGCTCCTCCGTAGGCTCCGCCTGGCGCACGTAGTGACCGTGGCGGAAGTCGGCGCTGGCGCGGACGCCGCTGCCCTCGCCCCGCTCCCAGGCCACCGCGCTCCGCGGGGCCTTCAGGCCGAAGGCGCGGTCGAAGCGGGCGAGCGGGCCGTCGGGTCGGAACAGGGCCTCGTGGTTGGGCTCGCCGTCGCGCTCGACCTCGTAGACGGGGTAGTAGCTCTTCGTTCGCCAGGGGCGCGCCTCGCGGGGGAGGACGGCGCGCTGATAGAGGCGCGCCCCGAGGCTCGCCCCGGGCTTGGCGCCCGTGACGTGGACCTCGGCCAGGCCGAGGGGCTGGCGGAGGTCGAAGCGCGCGCTCTTGCCGCCCTGGGCGGCGGGAGCCACCTC
>MDTG01410940.1_pt1 | contig 17577 bp, 31 predicted proteins | sample 811421 | NCBI WGS metagenome assembly MDTG01 (sample SAMN05326645, study PRJNA326480) | marine metagenome | isolation source: seawater | place: Pacific Ocean: South East | collected 2011
AAAAAAGATGGCGACAATAACTAGTCAACAAATTACAGAAGCTGGACTTGTACCAACAAGAACAATTGTGACCTCAAGTGATGATTTTGTCAACACTGGAAAAGAGTTTATTCTTTACTCAAATTCAAGCGGAGTTACCAAAACTGTCACTATTACAGCTCAAGTCACATCAGTAAACTCTCCAATCTTTGGAACTTTGACAAAAGCAAATGCAACAAAAGCTGTTAGCAATGGAGAGACAGTTTTGATTGGACCTTTTGAACCATCGGCTTTTAATGATTCAGACCAAAAATGTACTTTTGCAATAACTCCATTTGTTGAATCAACAGACTCTGTTGCAATCTTATATTTATAATGGCGGCAACTCCTGGAATAATAAATGGAAGTGAATTTCTGCTAAAAGTAGATTCAGACTTTATTGCTTTGTCAACATCTTGCAGTTTGAACATTGAGCACAAATTAAGAGATACAACAACAAGAGAAACGGAAGGTTATAGACAGCAAGTGGGAGGAGTGAGAGGATGGTCAATGGAAGCGGAAGGACTAGTTGCTTATAAAAATTTAAGTGGAACAAGTTACACAGTAATTACTGGAGAGCAAAATATTGAGGATTTAATTCAAAATTTTATTTTGACAAGAACAGAAGTGACTGTTAAATTAACTCCAGCTAATGTGAGTCAAACTGGAATGATAGAATGGACTGGTCAAGCATACCTTACGAGTGTATCAATTGACACTCCAAATCAAGATAATTCAACTTTTTCTGTATCTTTACAAGGAAAAGGCATTTTGAATCAATTGTTAACTGGTAATCAACAATGATGAAAAGAACAAAAAATATTAATACTAGTAATAATCAAAAATTTTAAAAAATGGCGACAGATGGCGTAATAAACGGAACAAAATTTGGGGTTTATGCAGCAGGTACTAAGATTGCTTTTGCTACATCAGCTTCAATTTCTATCAATCACAATCTAAGAGATACATCAACAAAAGATTCTGGAGGATGGAGAGAACAACTTGAAGGACAGAGAGATTTTGAAGTTTCAGTTGAGGGGATGTTAATTTTCACTAACCTTGATGGAAGTGCAATAACTGGACTTACAATTAATGAACTATATACAAACTATATAGGAACAAGAACAGTTTTTGAGTTGAAATTTTCAACAGAAGTGACTGGAGATATCAAATGGACTGGTCAAGCTTTTATGACAAGCATATCACTTGACACTCCAAATGAGGATAGTTCAACAGTATCTGCAAGTTTCAGTGGAACTGGAGCACTGACTCAAGCAGCAGTATAATAACAAGAGAAATCACAGAGGGTTTATTTTGAGTCCTCTGTGAAAATTCTCACAATAAAATAAGAAAAAATGACATACGAAATAATAGAACTAGCAAATAAAAAATATCCAATTTTCTTTGGCTTTAATGGTTTAAGAAAATATTGTGCAAAAACTGGAACATCATTGAATAAATTAATGAGTCTTGGTCAAGATATGACTCTGGATGAAGCTCTTCAATTAGTTTTAGTTGGAATTGAAGAAGGATGTCGAAAGTCTGGTCAAGAATTTAAATTGACAATTGATGAACTTGGAGACATTTTGGATGAAGATATGGATGGACTTGCAACAGCTTTAAATGTATTTGGTTCGCAAATGGGTCAAAATATAAAATCTGTTGGAAAAAAAAAGGGAAAGGCAAATCAAAAGAAGTAACATTTGATGATATTGAACAAATTGCTTTTGGAGAACTAAAAATGAGTGTCAGTGAGTTAGATGATATGACTCCAAGAGCTTTTGCAAATGCTCAAATTGGATTTTCTAAATTGTATCAACTGAAAGAACAAGCTGAATGGGAACGAGCTAGATGGATTAGTTGTGTTATAATAAATCCTCACTTAAAAAGACCAGTCAGTCCAGGAAAAATTACAAAATTTCCTTGGGAAAATAAAAAGAAAAAAATTAAAAAAGTCGATATTGACAGACTTATAAAAGAATCAGAATTTGATGACAAAGTTCAAAAATTAAACAAAAAGAAAAATGCCTAAAAAAGCTTTAGCCTCCTTAAATGTTGTTATAAATGCAGTGACACAACCTCTCTTTAGAGGATTAAACAAAGCCTCAAAAAGACTACAAGTTTTTGGAGCACAAATGAAAACTATTGGAAGAAGTATTTCAACGAGTTTTGCAATCCCTTTTGCAGCGATTGGAGTTGCTGGAGCAAAAATGGCTGTTGACTTTGAGAAAAATATGACCAAAATAAATACTTTGGTTGGAATCTCTGCAAAAGAAGTCAACGAAATGAGCAAAGAAGTGATGAATTTATCTGGAGCAACCGCTCAAGCTCCAGCAGACTTAGCAGAAGGATTGTTCTTTTTAACCTCAGCTGGATTGAGGGGTGCAAATGCAATGGAAACTCTTGAAGCTGTTTCAAAGGGAGTTTCATTAGGACTGGGAGAACAAGCAGACTTAGCAAAAGTTGCAGCAGCTGCTCAAAATGCTTATGGAAAAGAAAATATCACAGCAGCTCAAGCATTAGATGTGTTTGGTAAATCTGTTCAGAGTGGTATGTTTGAAGCTTCTGATTTAGCTCAAACTTTAGGGAAACAACTTGGGATGGCTGCAGAGCTTGGAATTTCTTTTGAAGAAACAAACGCTTTTATTTCTACATATACAAAAACAACTGGAGATGCAAATTCAGCTACAACATCTTTTGGAGGTGTTATGATGGCTCTTGCAAAAACTACTCCTCAGATGGAATCAGCTTTGAACAAAGTTGGAATGACTGGAGATTCAGTGAGACAAATGCTTGGAGAACAAGGATTGAAAGCAACTTTAGAAAATATAAAAACAGCTTTTGAAGACAATGGAGTTCCTTTAACACAATTTTTTAGTAAGTCTCAAGCTTTGAAAGGGGTGCTAGGAGTTTTAGGAAATCAAAGTGAAACTTACACTGACATCTTGGATGGAATGGGAGATTCTGCTGGGATGGTTGATAAGGGTTTTGAAACATTAAACAAGACAGCTGGATTCAAAATGCAACAGTCTTTTCAGAACCTAAAAAATTCTGGAATGGAACTTGGAGCAATGTTAATGCCTCTTTTTCAATCAATAGTCAATGCAGCTGTAAATTTAGGAAAAGCTTTTACTGATTTAGATTCTGGAACAAAAAAACTTATTGTTGGAGCAGCGGCTTTGTTTGCTTTCAGCGGTCCTTTAATGACTTTGGCTGGAGGATTAGTGACCGCTTTTGGAGCTGTACTTTCTCCAATTGGTTTAGTTGTTGCAGCTTTGGGAGTTTTATTTAAAATAATTATTGACAACTGGAATACAACAAAATCAGTTTTAGTTGGTATGATTAACTTTTTTATAACTCTTTTCAATGAATCAATGCTTGTCAGAGGTATTTTTGAAGGATTAGTTTTTAATTTCAGACAAATGGTGGCTGCTGGAATATTCTTTGGAAAAAGTATCGTTTCAGTATTTGAAGCAGTAAAAGATGGATTTATGGACACCATTGGAGGAGTTGGAGACATATTACTTGGAATTTTTACACTTGATAAAGAAAAGATAATTAGTGGATTTGATAAAACAGCAAAAAGTCTTGGAGATACAATTGAAAAGGCTTTTGATGGTATTGCTGCAAACGCTGAAGACTTTGGAGAAAAAACAGCTGAAAATTTTGGAAAAGCTGTTGATAATACATTAAAAAGAGAACCAATTGAACTTATTACAGAAGAAGATGTTCAAAATACAGTTGACAATGTAGGTGGTTTTTTAACAGATAAACTTGGAAAGCTTAAAGGAAAATTGCAAGGATTTATGGGGGGAGGAACTCTTTTAACTCCAGAAAATGGAGATGGAGGAGATGGAAATGGTGCAAGTGATGGTGGAGATAATGGAACAAAAAATCTTGAAAAGAATTTAAACAAACAAAAAAGCTTATATGAACAATTTTTTGGATTCACAAAATCTCAATATGGAGAGTTTCAAAAAAATGTAGAAGATACTTTCAACAATATTTCATCCGTAGCCAGTCAAGTTCTTTCTGGAATCGGAAATTTGTTTGCTGCTCAAAATGAAAAAGCAAAAGCAGAACTTGATAATTTAGAAGCAAGAGAAAATGAAAAATTAGAAAATGATTTTCTAAGAGAACAGCAAAGAATTGAAAATTCTCAAATGTCTCAAGAACAAAAAGATGAAGCTTTAAATGCTCTAAAAGAAAAATTTGGAGAAAAGCAAGATGCAATTGATAAAAAGATGGATGAAAAAAGAAAACAACTTCAAAAGAAACAAGCGATAAGAGATAAGCAAATGAAGATTGCAGAAGCAATAATGGGAACAGCATCGGCAATTGTTCAAGCTTTAAGTGCTGGACCAGTTGCTGGACCTATTTTGGCGGCAATCGTTGGAGGTCTTGGAGCTGCTCAAATAGCAGCAATTTCATCTACACCGATTCCACTTGCAAAAGGGGGTCTTGCTTTTGGTCCTACCAATGCAATTGTTGGAGATAATCCAGGAGCTGCAAATGACCCAGAAGTCATTGCACCACTATCAAAGTTGAAATCAATGCTTGGAGGAGAAATGAATGTTGAATTAAAAGTTGGAGGATCGTTGCTTGGAAATGATATATTTCTTGCAAATGAACAAGCTGACCAACAAAGATTAAGATTTATATAAATGTCATATACTAGAACTTTTTATTTTAACTATAAGTCAATCACTGATTTGCCTTACAGACTAGAATTTTATGACCAAGGACAGTTTTCATCAAATTATGCAGATGAAGAGGGAGAGCTTGGAGCAAACACAACACAAATAAAGTTTGGAAGTGATGGAGGAAATATGTATTCTCCAATAAAAGCATCAACTTTGACAATTGATTTTGTAGTCAATTCAAGTGAAACAATATCTTATATTGAGCAACTAAAAACAAACAGAACAGAAAGAGATGTTTATGTTTATTTATACGCTGAACAAGTTAATGGAACAGCAAATCCAACAACAAGACCAATTTTTGCTGGATATTTATTAATGGATTTATCTGATGACCCAGATGTCTCAATTCCTTACACAATAAAATTAAGAGCTGTTGATGGTATTGCTTCTTTGAAATATTTTGATTTTATTCATCCAACATCAACACAAAATGCAACTGGGATATATGAAAAATCAAAAACTTGGATACCAGATTCAGATGCAACATTCGGAGTTTTAGAAAGTAGAAATACAATTGTTCAATGGTTAAGAAGAATTTTGTTTTATTCTGGATTTTCTACAACAGCAAAAGGAGCAGCAACTGGAGATGCAAGAATCATCACAGCTGCAAATTGGTACAATGGTTTGATGCCTAACACCACTGATGACCCTTTATTCAATACTCAAATGAAAGCTGAGGCATTTTATAAACCTGATGGAGAAGAAGGGGAGAAGAAATTTAAATCAATGACAGCATACGATGCTTTGAAAAGTATTTGTGAGGCTTGGGGAATGAGATGTTTTGTTTGGAGAAATTCTTTTTACTTTATACAGATTGATTTATATGAAACAAATGAATCTGGAACACAACAAACTCCAGATAATATTCAAAATTATGGATATGTCATAGACTACACCAGCACCGCTGGTCACAGTTTTGTTAGTCAAAAATTAGACCAGACAGTTGGAAGATATCAAATAATTGTTGATAATACATTACAAGTAACACAAAACAAAAAACTTGCTGGGGGTCAATATGGTCTTTTACCTTCATTGAAAAAAGTTTTAGTTGATTTTGATGTAGTTGCAAATATTAATTATTTTACAGAGTTTCCAAATATTGCTGCTCAGAGTGATATTTCTGGAACTCCTAGCGGATATGAGTTTTTTAGAACTTACAAATCAATGGGAATATTTGATTGTGATGGGGTAAATGACCAATCTTTTTATCACGAAGTCTGGCTTCAATTTGATAATCCTACAACAGCCCAAATTAATATGGAAATGATGTGGACTATTGAGATGAAGCTTGTTAGTCAAGGTTCTTTTCAGAAAGAATATCATTGGAATCACTCAAGTCAAACAAAAGAATGGGTAACAATTGGAACTGGAACATCAGGTGGAGAACCTCATTTTGGATATGGAATTGTTCAATTACAGCCAGGAGTCTCTTCACACAATATTTGTGCGGCAACTTATTCAGATAATCACGGCTCTTATATTACATTAGATGCTGCTTCTTTTCCAGCTGGTCAATATGAGTTAAGATATGCTACTTATGTATATAATGATACAGTAAATTTTCCTGGTGGTCCTTATCCTTGGGAAAGTTATATGTGGGGGCACGGAGCTTGTAATTCTTATGCAAGTGCAGATGTTTCTCCCTATGATTTAGGTGTTACATACACAAATTCAAATTTACAATTTGGAACTGGTGCATCAGTTTTATCTCCAATAACAAATGGACAGATTGGAGCTCAGACAATCACAACTCAGCTTTCTCAATCTAGCTCAGATACAGATAAACAAGAGGTCAAAAATGTCATAATTGGAGATACTCAATCTTCAAATGATGCTGGAGCAATTTTTGTCAATGATGGTTCTTCATATGTTCATACTAGCTTTGGAGGTCAGTGGGGAAAAGCAACAACATCTGGAGCTCTTTCATTCAGTGAATTATTAGGAACTCAAATACTTGCAAGACAAGTAAAGCCAGTCAGGAAATTTTCTGGAAATATTATTATGTCTATTGACCCATATTTGAATGATGGTTCAGCAACAAGAATCCAATATCCAACTCCATATACAAGATATCGATTTCCAAGTCACACCGCCTCAGGTACAGTTGCTGGAAGTTATATTATGCACTCCACAACATTTGAAACAGATAAAGATTCTTGGAAAGTTGAGCTATATGAATTTGAAACATTTACAATTCCTGGTTCAACAACAACAACAACTGGAACTCAAGGAAGTAACAGTGGAACAGTCGGCAATGGTCCTGGTCAAACTGGGGGGGGTACAACTCCAGAAGGTTCATCGAGTCAAAAACTTAGTGCTCCAACATCTACTTTTATCGGTCAATATAATACTTTGTATAAACAAACTTTTACTCCTTTAACATTTATAACAACAAACCAGAGTGCAAATTCTTCTGGAGAAATTACTGTGACAAGCTTAGCCATAATACCAATTCAACAAGCTTTATTAAAAACCGGAGACACAATACAGTTGAGGTCCAGCTATTCTTCAAATGCTTATAACAGTATTAGCACCTATGCAGCAAGAAGTTTAAATAGCGGATTTTGTGATTTTGTTGTTTCAGCTGACCAAAGTGCAACTGATGAAACAATTTCTGTTGTTTCAAAAACATTTTATGGAGATATTAATATTGGAGATATGATTGTAGTTTCTCAACCAGATTTGGTTAAGCAATATCAAAATAAAACAAAAGGAACAGTTGCTGGATTTACAGTGGATGATGATGGTCTTGCAAAAGGAGGAGTTGAAATAACTGGATTTTTAGATTCAGATACAATGACTGGAGCAACAGCAAACAATTTACCAACAGCAGAAAGTGTGAAAGCATATGTAGATGCAAATTCTGGAGGTACATCAAATTATAAATGTATGAAGTGTTCAACTACTGTAACAACATCTTCAACAGATGGAGATTCAAATGCTGTGACAATTCCTTTTGATACTCAAGTTGCTGCAAGTGGAAGTTCTACAATCACTTTTTATGGAGCATCTGGTGTTCCTGGTTTATCTTCAACAGCGTATACATTTTCGATGCCAGTTGGAACTTATAAAATAAATTGGAATGTTGGTTCAAATACTAACATTGTAAATAATAGAATATTAAGTGGTGTTAAATTAATGAGAGGAGAAGATACTGGAGAGGGTGCTGCTTTGTATAGTGATGTTGATACAACATATGGATATATATATGACAGAGGAAATTCAACTGTAAGAAAAGGAAGTGTTTCTGGTTCAGTTATTTTTAAACAAACAGTTGCAACTGGTTCTCAAGTGTTCAAGCTTGTTATATGGAAAGAAGCAGCTTCAAATGCTTCAATGAACTCAATCACTTTATTAAATGCAACAAATATTACTGTGGAAGAACTATAAAAATGAAGAAAATGATTAATGAAATAATGAATAAATTTTGTCCAACTACTATAATATTGAATGTTGGTGCAATAGGAATAAGTTTAACAGATTTAGAGATTGGATTGAAAATAGTATCATATTTAGTTGCAATCATTTATACACTATTTAGAATTATAAACGAAATAAAACAATGGAAAAAATAAACTTAAATATCAACCTTCATTATTTTAAAATGGAAGAGTTCGACCAACCAGGAAAACCAGGCTCTGGAGTTGACAATATGGATATAAATTTATTGATGATTTTGGATAATATGCGACATCGAGCAAAAATTCCATTTGTTATTACCTCAGCATTCAGAAGTAAAATTTACAATCAAAGAATTGGGGGTGTTGCAAACAGTGCTCATTGTTTTGGAAAAGCTGTTGATATCCAGGCTAAAACAAGCAAAGAAAAATATTTAATTATAGAAGCCGCTCTTCATTTTGGAATTGAAAGAATCGGAGTCGGCTCAGATTTTGTGCATATAGACATACAAGAAGAACCAGACAAACCAACAAAAGTAATTTGGACTTATTAATATTGTTTAATTTAAAACCAATAAAAATGAAAAATTTTTTAATTAGTAAAATTTTATCAAGCAAAAAAACGTGGATTGGTATTGCATCCATAATTGTTCCACTAATTGCAAAAGCTCTTGATGTGGATGAAGAATCAGTTAGTCAAATTTGGTGGTCTCTTATTGCGATTTTAGGGGGTCAAAGCCTTGCAGACCTAGGAAAAGAAGCAAAAAAGAAATAATGAAACAGTATAGACCGAGATTGACCAAAGATGAATTTCGGATTATACAAGAGCACAGAAACAGCAACAACATTGGTATCATTGGAGACACTCATTGTCCATTTAATTTAAAAGAGACAAAAGAGCATTTGTCATATCTTCAATTTTGTTATGAAACTTTCAATCAATTTGGTGTTTCTACTATAATCCACATTGGAGATGAAGTGGACAATGCTGCAATCTCATATCATCAGAAAGAGACAGATTCATATGGAGCAGAGACAGAAGCTGAACTTGCACAAAAAGAGATGGATAAATTTTATGCAGCTTTTAGTGATGTTAAAGTTTGTGTTGGAAATCATTCAGCTCTTCCTTTTCGCCAGGCTACAACAGCTGGGATTCCAAAAAGATTTTTAAAAACATATGAAGAGATTTGGGAAGCTCCAAAGGGATGGAAGTGGGAGCTTCAGTGGGAAGTCAATGGAGTTTTATTTGAACACGGAACTGGTAGCTCTGGACCTAATGCTGCAAAAAACAGAGCCATTGCAAATAGACAATCAACAGTGATTGGTCATTGTCATTCTTTTGGGGGTGTCAATTATTTAGCTTCAAGAAATGATATGATTTATGGATTAAATGTAGGCTGTGGAATTGATAATTCTGCTTATTCTTTTCGATATGGAAAGCAATATCCGAAAAAACCAACGATTGGTTGTGGGCTTGTTCTTGATTCTGGAAGGATTGGACTTTTTATACCGATGGACCTTGGGTCAAAAATCATTAGAAAATAGAAACCCAGCAAAATTAATTACTGGGTCTCAAACAAGATAAAACAATCCCAACGATTGAATCGAACTGAACTACAAAAATAATATCTTTTATATGTTGATTGTGCAACATTGTTTCAAATTTTTTCTTGATTTTATTACTAAAAATTATTTATTTATTAAAAAAAGCAAAATCTATTTTAAGGCTATTTTTAGCTGATTTAAGCGATTTTGTCACTGTTGATAAGTATTAGTATTCAACAATTGAGATAATTAAATACAAGAAAAACACTAGATAAGAAAAAAACTTAAAAAAATATTATAATTTATATTATGTTAAATTCTATAAAAGCAATAAAAAATAAAAAAATAAAAAAAATGTTAAAAAGGTTTGGTTATTAACAAAAAAGTATTACATTTGTACCAACAAAAACAAACAACAATGATAAAAACTACTGACATAAAAGGAAACTTCGCTGGATATTCAGAAAGCTTTTTTAACGGAGAAAATCAAATACATATTTATAAAGATTTAACAGACAAAATGTGGAGAGTTGTTTATCACTACGGAATGAGAGAAATGCCTTTTGACTATAAGCAAGAAGCAGTTGATTTTATAAATGAGTTAATTAAAAAAAGACAAAAATAAAATGTTAATAAGGTTTGGTTATTAACAAAAAAGTATTATATTTGTACCAACAAAAAAAACAACAACTTAAATTTAAAACAATGAACGAAAAAACTTTAATCGAAAATCTAACTTCGGAAACTACAAATACAAAAATTCAAAAAAACGAAATTGAAGAAAAAATGCAAACTTCAAAAGCTGGAACACAAGAAAGGCAAAAGCTTAACCAACAGCTTTTTGCACTTAATGCTAAATTAAACACAATTAATTCATTAATTGAAATTGAACAAGCACTTAAAACTTTTAATCTATAATAAAACAAACAACTTAAATTTACAAAAATGAAAACAGAAAGTCAAAAACAATTAGAAAAATATAATATTAATCAGTTAAATACTATGTTGGAAAAAGTCGAAGATATGTTATTTTTTCCTCTGCAAAACGAATACAAGCTTTCTAAAACACAGCTTAAAGAAATGAAATCTGATTTGGAAGATAGAATATCTGAGTTATCAATTATAAATAATTAGAAAAATGAAAAAAAATAGAGAAACTTATACTCCAGCGAATAGTATCAATAAACAAACATTTGAAAAAAAATTCGATGTTCACAGATATGAAAATCAAAGAATTTTGGATTTAAATACTCAGCTGAAATTAAAAATAATTGAATTAAAACAACAAATTAAAAAACTTAAAAAATGAATAAATTGACTTACAATAACTGGATGAGATATATTTACAATGAATTAAATCCAAAACCAATCAAAAAGATTGAATATCAATTTGGAGAAATAGGAAATAGAACTGAGCTCCAAATCCAAGAAGAAATAGAATATCTGAAATCACTTGACAAAGAAATTTCAGACAAGGTAAGAGCTTCATATTCAATATGAAAAATATAAAATCTAAAATTCAAAAGCTGTTAGAAGAGAAGCCTTTCTTAAAAGATTGTGACAGCAAACTCTGCACTCATATTTGGTTCAGAGAAATGAAAAGTCAAGGTTTTAATCCTTATGAAACACCATCAACAGAAATGCTTTTGTTATATTCGCAAAAGAAGTTGACTCAAGCTCCAACTATTAAAAGAGCAAGAGCAAAGCTTCAAGAGGAGAATCCATCATTGCGAGGTTTGAAATATCAAAAAAGACAAAATGCTCAACCACTTTGGAAAAAGAAACTGGGATATGAAGTTTAAATATTACATTGAAGATTGGGTTCTTTACGATTATCATTTAGTCAGCACTAAAAGCACTGACAACATATTACAAAAATCTTTTGCAGATGCTAAAGAAAAAGCAAAAGAGCTGAGGGTTTTTGGAACAAAATCACAGATTGAAGAAGCATCAAAAAAATATAATATTGATGAAGCATATACCTATGAAATTGAAACAAGGGGGTCTTGTTGGGATGGATTTTTATTTTCAGATAATCCAAATGATGACACACCGACTTTGGAAGAGTACAATAAAAGCTTTATAAATAAATATGAATATTATTTAAATCTGTATAAACAAAACAATAAAGAAATATTAATTATTAAAATGTTATGATAACAAATCCAACATCAATTGCAATAATAGAATTGAAAAGAGAATATTATATTGCTAAAAGAAGAAAAAATATAGAAATCAAAAATGATTATGAAAAAGAAGGAAAGAATATTGAAGCTTTGGCTATTAAATTACTAATTGACCAGATTCAAGAAACAATTGAAGATTTGACAGAAATGATTCAACAGATTAATAATATATCAACATATCAAGAGAACTGTATTAATTTAATTACTAACCAATTAAAAAAATAAAAATGGCTATAATAAAAAAAATTGATTATAAAGGAAACGAATTTAATGACTTACACAAATTTGAAATAGAGCTGGAAGTCAATGGAGAAAAAGTAATCGGAAATATTTATAAAAAACAAAATGACCCATATTTCAAAGTAGATGATGAAGTTGAATATTCTATAAATAATAAAGGAACTTTAAAGCTCAATAAACCAGGTCAACAACCTTTTAAAAGCAATATGAAAATAAATTACAATATTGATTCCGAAGAAGTAAGGATTGCAAGGTCTGTGGCTTTAAAATGTGCAAATGAATATGCTATTCATAAAAATTATTCAGAAGAAAAGCTTTTTCAACTAGCAAGACAAATGACAGCTTTTATTGAAAAAAACAAAATTGATTGCTGTGAATAAAGATAATTATATGGAAAAAACAATCGAGATGGCTAAATGCACTCTCTCAGAAATGTTTCAGATTAAAAGAGATGATATTGATATTAGAACTAGAAAAAGAGAAGTTGTTGAAGCAAGAAGATTTCTCATATATTTTATGATAATGGAGCTTGGAATAAAATTTTCATTTGTTCCCCTTTATTTGAAGTCTATAAGAAGTCACGCTTCTGCAATGCACCATCATTACAAAATGATGGATTTGTTAAATATGCAACACGAAAAAAAGTTACGTTCTGATTACGAAAATTTTAAATCCAGAATTTTGACAGATGGACTTGGAGAATTAGAACAAGAACTTAACAGACAAATAATTTTAAAAAGAGAAATTAGTAATAAGATAAAACAACTAAAAAAAATGATTGATGAAAGATAAACCAGGATTCTGGGCAGTCATACCAGCAAGTGTTAGATATAGCGATTTAAAACCAAATGCAAAACTATTATATGGAGAAATTACAGCTCTTCAAAATAAGGAAGGTTATTGCTTTGCACAGAATAAATATTTTGCAAGATTATACAATGTCACAAAGAACACAGCAAGTTCTTGGATTAATGATTTAGCAAAAGCTGGATTTATAGAAATTGAAATAATAAAAGATGGAGGAGAAGTTAAAGAAAGAAGGATAACTCTCACGAAAAAAGAGGACACCCCTATCACGAAAAAAGATGATTATAATAATACAAGTTATAATATTACAAATAATAATATTCTTTTAAGAGAACAAAATTTTCAAAATGCGATAGATTTATTGGATTATGATGATAACATAAAAAAAGAATTTTTTGAATATTGGAAAGAAAAAAACAAAAGCAAAACAAAGATGAGATTTGAGCTTGAAAAGACTTGGGATTTGAATTTAAGATTGCAAAGATGGTCAAGAAGGCAAAATCAATGGAATAAAAATAATCCTGGTGGTCTAAAACAAAAACTGAATACATTTAACAAAGCTCAAGAGATGCTTAATAAAATAAATAATCAATGATAAAAAATATGACAATTGAGGACATCAGAAATGACAGCTTGAAAATACTTACAAGAACAGTTCTGGAATTAAGATTGAGGTCAATGACTGAGGATGATTTGGTTTCATTGAGTTTGATTTTAGCTGAGGATTTACAAGAAGATTTCAAAAACTTAGATATGATTGATATATCAAAAGCATTTAGAAGAGGAGTGAGAAAGACAGATGAATTTCTGCTTGGACCAAAAGTTTGGTATAAATGGATAAAACAATACAGAGACTTACTTTGGGATGCTCAATATCAAGTTAGAACTCAAGGAGCTGACCCAAAAAAAGTTCCATATTATAAACCAAAACAAAAGCTAATTCAATAAAACGAAACAATATATCAATATTTAAATAAAATAATTTCTTATTTATACAAATTAAAAAATGGAAAGTAAAACAAAAACATCACTCAAATATGTAAATCTTAATAATACAAGAGATTTTAAAGAAACATATTCAGAATATAGAAAAAGATTGAAAGAAAATTATTATAAAATTAAATGGTATATAAGAGGAGAGCAAATTTGGGATTCTATGAGCAAGGGAACTTATTTAATAAAAAAACACGGAAACATAAAATGACAGAGCATAGCAAATACTACTACGAAAAAGACAGAAATATAAACAAAGAATCCAAAACTCCATCTTATTATATCGGAAATGAAGGAATGGAATGTATTGATGTTATCCATCAATTTGAATTGAGTTACGATTTAGGCTCTGCTTGTAGTTATATTTTAAGAGCTAAAAACAAACACAATGATTTTGGAGAAGAGTGTATTTCAAAAGCAATAGTTCATCTTGGATATGAACTCAGAAAAATCAGAAAAAAAAAATCACAAATCAACAACAGATATTCTGGCGGTCAACTATGAACAAAACATTTTTTATTCTCGGATTAATAGCAAAAACTTTTGTACAGCTGTTTTTTATTATTTTATTTATTGGAACAATCGGTGTTGCAATCTTTGTTGGAACATATTTAATTAAAACAATACAAAATTCTGTTAAAGAATATAATAATCATTTTAATAATTAACAAGAGACTTTTAATAACTCAGTAAGGGTTATATATAAAAAGATAAAGAAAATGGCTTATATTGGCTCTATGACAGAAGAGAGACAACAAGAAGCCTTAGTTACTTACATACAATTACAATATCCAGCTGTAAGATATTGTGCTTCTCTTGGCGGTCAATATCAACAGTATCAATCCCAAAGAAGCAAAGCAATAAAAACTGGATATGTTAAAGGATTTCCAGATTTACAAATAACTGAGGCAAGGAAAGGATTTCACGGATTATTTATAGAACTAAAAACAAAGACTGGAAGATTAACCAAATACCAACAAAACTGGATTGATGATTTAAACGAAAGAGGCTACAAAGCAGAATGTTGCTATGGTCTGGAGAAAGCGTTGGATTTAATTGATTGGTATTTAAATGAAAAAGGTTAGCAAAAAACAGAGTCAAATTAACAGAGAGCTTAAAAGAGTTTATAAAATAATATGTGAAACAAGAGAGCATTGTTGCTCTGGCTGTGGGAGATATGATGTTCCTTTAAGTCATAGTCACTATATATCAAGAAGAAGGAGACCAGACCTTGTAACAGATATTAATAACATAACGTATCATTGTTTGAGTATGGGAGAAAGAAAAGGATGTCACGAACTTTGGGAGGGTGGTATATCTGACAAACAAAAGCTTTTAGATTATGGAAAGGCTTTAGAATATATTATGGAAAAAGACACAGAGCTTTATTATTTAATTACAGAATGATGCCTTATAAACCAGCAAAGAAGCAAAGACCTTGGATTCCAAGTAGAAAAGCAAAACCTTATGTTGGAATCAATACAAGTCGGAGCTCAGAAGAAATGAAATACTTTTACAACAGCAAAGCTTGGAGAAGTTTGAGAAATTACAAAATACAAATAAATCCACTTTGCGAGATGTGTGAGTCAAAAGGATTAATAGAACCAGGAAAAGAGATTGACCATATTGAACCATTAAAAGATAATCCAAACAAAAAACTTTCTTTGCATAATTTACAAACTTTATGCAGAAGTTGTCACTCAAAGAAGTCTGTTGAAGATAGAGAAAGAAGAAAACATACTAAAAAATATTATTAAAAATAAGTTTATGTATGTAGGAGTGTCAAGAATCTTAAAAACAAACAACAGTAAGACCGATGCAGCCCAAAAACGATATCGATATCCCAAAAAAAACATAAGGGGGGGTCTGTCGATTTGGATGTTCAAATATTTTATAACTTTGTAAATGAAAATAAAAATAAAAAATATATCAGATTTAAATTTTGCAAAATACAATCCTAGAAAATTGACAAAAAAAGAATATCAAGAATTGAAAGCATCTTTAAAAAAATTTGGATTGGTTGACCCTATAATTTGCAACATTAATGAAAAGAGAAAAAATGTAATTATTGGAGGACATCAAAGAACAAAAATCTGGTCAGAGCTAGGCAATAAAACAGTTCCTTGTATTGAATTAAATCTTGATTTAGAAAAAGAAAAAGAACTCAATATTAGATTAAATAAAAATACTGGAAGCTGGGATTTTGATATTATGGGAAATCATTTTGATTTAGAAAATTTGACTGACTGGGGATTTAAAGAGAGCGAAGTTTTTGCAGAATATGAAACAAAAGAAAAGAATCCAACTCCAGATGATTGCATTGTTGAATGTTTGACAATAAACAAAAATTGTTTTGGAGCTAAAGTTTGGGAGAAAAAAACTGGTTGTGTTATAAAATAAAAAAGCCTGGCTTGACTTTGAGTCAGTCTTACCAGGCAAAACAACTTAAACTTGTATAAAGCAAAGATATAAAAAACAATCATATGAGCAAAAAAATAAATATGTTTTTATTTAGTGATAAAAACAGAAAGAAAAGAAAAGGTGTTCACTCAAAAAATGCAAGTAAGAATCAAAGAGGATGGAAGAAAAAATACAAAGGTCAAGGGAGATAAATGGGAAGAGGTCGAAAAAAAATACCAACTAGAGTTAAAGAAATACAAGGCACTTTAAAAAAAGAAAGAACACTTGAAAATGAAATGCAAGTTGCTTTGGTTAGTGAAATTCCAGAAGCTCCAGATTGGCTTTCAGATATAGGTCAAGAAGAGTGGTCAAAAGTCTGTACAGAATTATTTCACAAAAGAATGCTTCATCATATAGATTTAAGATTGATTGAAGCATATTGTAATGCAATTAGTTTGCATATTGAAACGGAAATGATGTTGAGAGAAAAAGGAAGGATTCAAATTTTCAAAAATTCAGATGGAACTTTGAAACATATGCAGTCAATACCATATCAAAAAATTGCAAATGATGCTCTGGACAGAGCAATAAAAATTGCAACTCAATTTGGATTCACACCAACAGCAAGAACAAACATAACTCAACCAACACTTATACAACAAAATAACGAATATAATTTTTTTGATTAATGAAAAAAGATAGCAAATATTATTTTGATGAAGAAGCAGCAAATCGAGCTGTTGCTTTTATTGAATCACACATTAGACATTGTAAAGGACAACTAGCTGGAAAACTTTTTAAATTGGAATCCTGGCAGAAAGAAAAATTAATAAAACCAATTTTTGGATGGAAGCACAAATCTTCTGGACTTAGAAAATATCGTTCAGTCTATTGTGAAATTCCACGGAAGAACGGAAAATCGAGCCTCGGAGCGGCAGTGGGTTTATATTTACTATTTGCAGACTCAGAGCTTGGAAGTGAAATATTTTCTTGTGCTGGAGATAGAGCTCAAGCTTCCATCATTTTTGATTTGGCGAAAAGAATGATTCAGCAAGACCCAATTCTGAGCAGCAAAGCAAAAGTGTTTAGAAATAGTATTACTTTTCCAACTAAAGGAAATACATATAAAGTTCTTTCAGCAGAAGCAAGTTTGCATCACGGATTGAATCCAAATGGTATTTTATTTGATGAACTCCACACTCAAAAATCAAGAGAGCTTTATGATACAATGATTACTGGAACTGGAGCAAGAACACAACCTCTTTTATTTACAATGACAACAGCTGG